>Ga0181612_165542_pt1 | contig 26356 bp, 17 predicted proteins | sample HoacroProtozoa21_FD_119630 | JGI IMG/M metagenome (GOLD analysis project Ga0181612, IMG submission 119630) | Hoatzin crop microbial communities from Cojedes, Venezuel. Combined Assembly of Gp0051906, Gp0051904, Gp0051908
ACAGGAGAGAGAGGGGTTGCAAGAAGATGTACTTCAGATGTCAAAGGTGTGAAGGACCGGTTTTCATCTAGACTGATTCACTGAAAGAAAATACTGGAACCGAGGGTTATCAGAACCATTAGATTTTTCAGATCTGCTAAGCCTGTCAGATGAAAGTGACATTATCATAGCACAAAACCTGAAAATTCATATTGAAAAGCTAGTGATTTTTGCTTTTGATGTTTTATAAAACATTGAAACAGAAATAATTAACTACTTTGAAACTGGGAATATTTTTGCAATGGTGAAACTCAAACTTGCAAATTCCCATAAATACAGACTGCAGCAAGAATAATTTTAATTACCCAAGAACTAAATTTGAAGGTGTATATGCTGCTGAATGAACTGTTTCCTAAATTATAATTTTATAATTTGTTGTTTTGGTTTTGCTCTTGAAGCACAGTAGCTTGAAGATTTCCTCATTTTTCTTGACAGAGGATTTTAAATATTTATGGAGTTCTTATCCATTTAAGTATTAATGCTGCCCTTTGTACCTTTTCTTAATTGCATTGGCCTTTGTTGCCAGCTCTTTCATTTTAATTTAACTGAACTGAAGTTTGGTGGGAGACAATTTGTATTCACCATATTTCTGTAGTCGAATTCCTGTATGGTGTATACTCAGATACATTCTGCCAACTCTGAGTCAGTCTTCCAAGGCTAAACTCTTGCAGATTGGAAATGTGGCTCTCTACTTTTTGTTAGATGGGGTAATGATGGTGGAGATAATGTAGACATAGCCTCTGTGACTCATCTCCCAATCCTCATAGTGTTATAGACCCATGCTGTTGTGTTTGCACCAAGACTATGACAGTGACAGTGATTAGTTTTTCATTGTTAAAGACTACATTTGGTTAGTCCAGTACGATGAAGTGCCTAATTAAAACAAATTAGTTTGAAATGTTCGGTCATCCCTTACCATGTTTTTTAATTTTTATTTTAATTGCAGGGGCCATAAAGATAAAATATTTGTAGTGAAGTGTAATCCACATCATGTAGACAAACTAGTCACAGTTGGGATGAAGCACATCAAGTTTTGGCAGCAAACAGGTACTTTATTGAATACTTTAATTCATTTGAGAATGTGTATATTTTTAATACAGGAATATTGTGTTATCAGTTTAAGAATTTCTTTTATTTGTAAAGCAATTGTCTAGCTACCAAAATACTAAAGGGATGAAAACCTACCTCTGAATCAGCAAATGTCACAATATTTCTTTCTCTTTGGAAGTCATTTCCAGCTATTTGTTTTTTAACTCTAGTCATACTACTAAGGATTTCTCCTGAACAAGCATCATTGGCTCTCAGAAAACATGCAGTTCTGTAATTTACTTAGGCAGGTTATGACTCTTGTTGTGAAAATGCCATCTGGTAGCTAAGAATCTTAGGTGCCTCTGGCACCCTGCTGAAAATGGTAGTGTTTGCACTTCAGGTACTTCTGTAACACTTCAATGGCCCTTTAGTTTCAAGATAGAGCTGTTTGTCAGTCATTGGAGATGAATTCCAGAGATGGAAGCACGTGTTTCAAGGTGCCAGGCTGGAAGGATAGGTTTGAGGGTGGACCTTAAAATACATGCCTGGGCAAAACAAAAAAGAAATGAAGAATCAGCTATTTTGCAGAAGTTCAGTTATAGTAATTTATATTTTATCCATTAGGCTAAAAATCATGATGTGGTACCACAAGATCAAGATATCAAGGTAATATATTTTTCATATGACACAGGAGTTGTGTTTCCTTTTCTAAATAATGAAAAATAAAAATGCGTTTTCCCTTATTTAAAAGCAGGATAAGAGTCTGCAAACTAATAAGCAAAATATTCAGAATGGGAAGTAGCTATCAGTCTAGACTGTTCTGTCAGAAAGACGGAACAGTCTGTTTCTGATAGAGGATATTTTTTATTCAGAACTAGATTTTTTGTTCTTCATGACTTTTAATTGCATACACACTACATGAATATTTGTTAAAAAGTTCTCAAAGAGCATCTTCTGTGTGTAAAATTCAGCTAAGGCAGGTGGCACAAGGGTAGCTAAAAATAGAACTAAAGACAACTCAAAATTAGATAGTTTTAAGAAGTTTTTATACCATACTTTACAGTGTTCAAGTGGTTCAGGTGCAGTCAGATTAAAAATTACATTTTTATTTTCCCTGCATTTTTTATGTTTAGGTTATTTTTGTAGTAATTACATAGCCTTGCACTGCTGTTGGCCCAGTTCTATTACAGGAATTTGCATTAAGCAGTATCTTACTCCAAGAATATTATTTTTGCAATAAAAATGGTATATTTTGAATTAAGATTCACCCAGTGGAATTCGGAAAGGGCACTACTGCCTATATTATTTTGTGATTGTATGCATACTTCTGTCTATAAACACTCGATTTGGGGGTTCATATGTCTACTTCCTGCTGTCTGAATCAAAGCAAGGCTGTGGCAATTCGGTTCTCTGTCAATCACAAGAGGTGCAAATCCTGCCATTCATTCTGCTAAACTGCTGTCAAATTGTCAGGTTGCCAGTAGATAACTAAAACAAACCTCTAGCATCTTATGTGTAGCTATGGTCACCTCTAAAGTGAAAAAGCTTGGCATGAGCTTGGCAGGCTGTTCTGTGCAAAAAATACTCTGCCAGCCATTGTATTAGTTCTTTTTACACAATTCCTCACCAAAATTTCTAATTTGCTTGGAAATAGCAATCTGAAAAATAGAACCTGTACTGCTTCAAAACTGTCATTACTAGATTGACTTTTTTTTTTATGCTTTTCCCTTGTGCACTATGTTTTCAGTATTTCTATTATCCACCATGTCCTAGGAAATTGCAAGAGTTGATGGGGTCAGGACATTTGTCCTTTACAGTGCTATGGCTAAAAACCGAAATATAAAAAGACATACTTTTGTATTGCAGGTGGAGGCTTTACATCAAAACGAGGAACATTTGGAACTACTGGAAAATTGGAAACTATGATGAGTGTTTCATATGGGCGAATAGAAGATCTAGTTTTCTCTGGTGCTGCTACGGGAGACATTTATATCTGGAAGGATACTCTGTTGCTTAAGACAGTGAAAGCCCATGATGGACCTGTATTTGCCATGCATGCATTGGATAAGGTATTTGTCATCTTATGTGATCCATTCATATTTATTATTTTTGTTGCAATACTGGATTTGAGAAGTGTATAACTAGTATATTTCCCAATGAAGTTACTCAGGTTTTGTACACGTGTATGTAAGCAATACATTGTTTTACATTGCACTAATAGTGAAGGTGCTTTAATAAAAAAAAAAAAAACACAAACAGAACAGAAGACAAGTTGCACTGGATGAATCTGAATGTGATTAAAATCACAAAAACAATATTAATGAGTTCTGTTATTTAGTAGATGCGTATTTGTAAGCACATGTTATATGTGCTCATTAGCTGACCAATAGCTTTTTGACCTCTAAATATGCAGAATATTTCTCAGTGTGCTCATGCAGATCATTTTCATATTTGTAAACCACAGGAGAGTAACAGGTAACATTCATTGCCCCTTCAACTTGATCCCCAAAATATTTTTTCATTATCAATTTCCAAAATATGAAACATGAATTTTTTAATAATACTACCACTGTATCTTAAGCAAGCAAGACTTCAAATATCCAAAGATTTTGTTTTTCTCAGTTAATTATTCCAGATATCAAAAGTATTTTCCTTCAGTTTCTTCAATAAGTCTTTAAAAGAAACTATGGCAATATATATTGTTGACACCACATAAATGAGGTTGGGGCAAAGTTTTGCCACTTGAAATCCACTGGCAATTTGAAGATGTTGGTAATGGAATATTCTAGCTTTTCCATCAATTTTTCTATTTTATCTTGGCACTCTATTTTCTGAACATCCTCTTCACTTACCTTTTTGTTGGTGAGTTATTTATGCTGTGTTTTGCACTCACTTGGGACAGATAAAAAGACTCTACCAAGGGAATTAATCAGAAAAGGCCCTTATGGATTATTAGAACTCAGTCTGAAACATCTGTTAAGTCCATTGTATTTGGAATAACTTGAGAAGCTATTATTACCAACTACTGCCTCTTCCAAGGATAAAGCACATATTTTTCCATAGTTTATTTCCACATCCAGAAAAATGTTACAGTCCAGCATTACTATTTACAGTAGTATGCACTCTGCATGGTTATAAGCCTTTATGACCCTAGAAAAGCAACCCTCTAAATCTTCTCCCCTTACATTTTTTTCTTCATAGGTATAGGCTTTGGTATTTTTAATTGGAGACATGAATAAAATGCCGGGGAGGATTTATACTGCCTTTAGACATGTCTTTTTAAATATTGATATATGAGTGCTGATGTTTGTGTATGTTTTCATACTGTGATCATACAGGGTTTTGTAACTGGTGGAAAAGATGGAATCGTGGCACTTTGGGATGACATGTTTGAAAGATGTCTGAAGACGTATGCGATTAAAAGAGCAGCACTATCTGCTAGTTCTAAAGGTATTATTTTTCAGTGTGGTTTAAGAACAACTATATGTATGAAGGCTGGTAAAACAGTGGTAACAGGTGTCAAATCTTACCAGAACACAAAGGGAACAGTAATATACTACTTACTACTCTGTGCTGGAATTTTCTGTTTTGATTGATGTAAGTTGTATTTCACACAGTCTTTGCCGTTTCTAGTTTGTTCTGCTATTTCCTCCTCTATTCTGTGACATTTGACTTTGTTTTCACTGAAGAAATGATTTTAAAAAGAAATGTCACAAGCCTGTGAGTCTGGCTGTTACAAAATCTGTTCTGTTTAGCTTCCTCAGCTGGCCAAATTTCATGTAGAGAGACCAGCGTCCCTATGGGCTGGAAAGACTTGTTAAATTTTACTGCCCCAGGCATCAGGGTGGAAGTCTGTAAAGTGATATTCACAGATAATCACAGAATTAATGTCCATGTTGTTGGAGCATCTCAACCGCTTACACACTCTTACTGTTAAGGCAGTAAAATGTCAATCTCTATATTGCCACAATACAGACTAGCACAAACTCCCCTCCTTTGAACTATTAATTAAATCCATGGGTTATCTGGTAGTTTGATCAGACAAGTATAACTCATGTTTTGTGATTTTAAACAGATTTTAATTATGATGATATAAACTGTACGAACTGTAGGTGATATGAGGCTCTTTTTGTTTTCACAATAAAAAACTACAAGTAATATCTTTGTATTCTTCAGGTTTACTTTTAGAAGACAATCCTTCTATTCGAGCCATCAGTCTAGGACATGGGCATATACTAGTGGGAACTAAAAATGGAGAGATACTTGAAATTGATAAAAGTGGCCCTATGACTCTACTTGTTCAGGTACTGTATGGATCTTCCATATGAAAATATTCCCTGGTGAAATACAAGACATTGTAAGATTTTCCCAGTCATTTCCTTTCTGTTTTCATTAATCTCATTAATTGGCCACCATCTCTTTTCTAGCTGAGGCAGAAGTTGATGCTTTCTTATGTAAATGACTTAGACATTCACTGTGGATTACAGATTTCTGAAGGTAAAAATACATCCAGTAAGTTCAAAGTCTGATGAGACTTTTTATCAATGTTTGGGACCCAACATAAAAATGAAAAATGAAGAGTAGAGCTAACACAATTTATGTGACGGTGTGGTTCCATTTATTTGCTTTTAATGAAATAATATAGTGTATTCTGAAGGAGCCTATACTTTAGTTTCTGAAAAATTGAGAGTTATGACTGCTTTCTACAGTGACACACAGTTGTCGTTGCATATGTTGCAAAGCATAGGGACCGCTTTCTGCAAGACAAAGTATTCTGCAAAGTTTGGTTAAAAATTTTTCTATGTAAGTCCACTGATACATTTGATGTGCCTTTGGTTTAATGTCTTGGATGACCCCAATGTCTATATGTAGAAAATTGTTTATAACATTTACTGAGTTATAATTTGTCAAGTTTTTACTTTTTGTTTTCTGTAACTGAGTAAATTAGTACTATTTTTTACAAAAATATTGTTTCTTTGGTATTTTTCTTTTCAATTGTTTCTGATCACATAAAGTCACCTTTCAAATTTGTATTGCCTGCATGACAGCCTTACTAACCTAAATGTGCGAAGCTGTATTTTATAAATCATTTAACTCATTCACTAATTTGGAATTGCAATCTCATCCTTATATCCACATGAATACTGAGGTTGCAAGACAGTAAAATTATCTTAAAATTACCCAATTACTGTGAGTTTTCTGACAAAGTGTTATAATTGTCCTCCATCTTAAATTACATGCTTGTATGTGTCAACATGAGTCAAAATAGAAAATACATAAAGTGTAATGAAGATACCATGATAGTTCCTCACCTTTTTCTTTTAATGGTATTTTTCCATCTCAACAAAAATGCCAGTTGCCAAATTCAAATCCAGATTGAAAATAGTAAGAAATGATTTAACTTTGAAATGCAGTGCCAGCAAGCTGTATAGAAGTTGGAGGAAATGTAGAAAAAGCAGGAAGGGTGATTAAAAAGTTTGAACACCGAGTTCAGAGGGAAGATTAAAAGAACTAAGTATGTGTATGTTGGGCAAACAGGTTCTCCAGGATCTAAAAAATACATAAGCTTTGAGGACCTATTAGCCTGTATTAGGATTTCAGGACAAAGTCTTGTTTGGGGCATAACTATTCCCTGTTCATTTCAAGTCTGGAAGAGAGGGCATTGATTACAGAAATTACAGCTAGCAATAGTGGAGGAAACTAGGAAAAAAGAATATTTTAGATGGTTATCAGACGAAACAGTCCAGACATTCAGGTCTCTTTGAACGTGGAAAATTTTTGAGAAGAGATGGCGAAAGCCTTATTGCCCGAGACTGGTAAAAGGAGGCAAGGCAAGTGCTAGAACATATTACATAAATCCAAATGCATTATTTTCTCTTACATTAAATTATTTCCTTTAGGGACATATGGAAGGAGAAGTCTGGGGCTTGGCAGCTCATCCTCTCTTGCCTGTCTGTGCAACAGTGAGTGATGATAAAACACTACGAATCTGGGAACTTTCATCCCAACACCGCATGCTGGCAGTGAGGAAACTCAAAAAAGGTAATTCTCACTGGGCCATACATTGTGATAGTAATGATACTACTCTATTTCTGTGACAGTTCTGTCTTTGCTTTCAGTGCACATCACAGGCATTAAGTAGGTAGGAAGAGGACACAATCATTAAGAAATTGGTAGCATGGGAAGTAAATTGTCTTTGGCATATGTCAAGTCAATGAAAAAGGTAGAAAGAAAAAGGATTATAGTCTATTGTAATGAATAATAATAAAATAAACTTTAATCTATTTTCCTCTGGTTCCAAGGGAATGAGTTGACCTCAGAATCATTTTTGTTAAGAATACTTAAGGCCAGTGTACTTGTTGCTGACATCACAAAGTTTCCTTATAAACACAAATGTAAATTTTTCTGCATGTTGAGCACAATCAGCCTTCAGTGGCAATATGAACCTTACATGTTATACCAACTTCTCTGAAAATGAACAGTTTTCCTGCCATCTCCTTTGTATAAAATCAGATGAGCTATGTTGAAGTGCTGCCTCCTCAAAATTAATCTTACCTCATTTACTCATTAATGTCCTTCAGGAAATTTTGTGGTGTGAATTCAACAAGCTTAATTTTCAGTGACAGCTCCACAGCACAGGAACTCTGACTGACTGAGGGAAAACAGAGTCAAATGTTTTGGAGAGGTGAACTCAGGGATGGATGTGGATAACTATATGAGAGAGTATGGTCAGAAATAATGTTGGGGCAAAAAGTAAGCGAAGGAACTGTAGTACATCTCTGTTTTAAATGTGCTTCACCTGAAAGGAACCATTCTTCAGTCATATAACGAGGAAGCTTTCAAGTGTAGTATCCCTGAAAGACATGTAGTTATGCTGCCCATAATAAGTCTTTGAATTTTCTATCTGGATTTCCTTCCTGCATGGTTTGGGGTTTTTTTCTTTTTTTTTTGTTTTTAATTTTATTTCTGTCATTGGTGTGTTTAGAACGTAGTTGGAAAGTGATATTTTCATCTAAACCCATTTCAAGACTTATCAAATAACCACTGTCAATTCAAGAACAGCCTATACAGAGGATACATTCACATTTAGTAAAACGTTAATCCTAACCCTCCTATCGCATAATATATTTGTTATAACAAATCTATTTTAAAAGTATATACTTGATGTAAAAACTTTTCAGTTGCAGTTTGTTGATGGTTTTCTCAATCTCCAGTTCATAAACCTTAAGATATTCCTTTCCATTTTCTTTTGTAGGTGGACGATGCTGTGCCTTTTCTCCTGATGGGAAAGCCTTGGCTGTAGGGTTGAATGATGGGAGTTTTCTGGTGGTAAATGCTGACACTGTTGAAGACATGGTCTGTTTTCACCACAGAAAGGAAATGATCTCAGATATAAAGTTTTCACGAGGTATAATCAGATGATAAGGTGAAAGGGGAGTGTTTACCTTGATTTTGTATTTCTCCTCTGGACAAGAGATTGAATGTTCAGAAGGTAGACTGGCCTTAGATATGCTCCATGCATTTAAATACTTTATAATTCTGTATGGTTTTATGCAGCCTAGTATAATGGGGTCCACCTCTAACTGGTGCATTTGGATGCATTACAGTAGTAAAAATGCATAACAATAATTATAACAAGTACACCTTTAATAACCTCAGTGTCTCTTCTTTACAGAATCAGGAAAGTACCTGGCTGTGGCTTCCCATGATAATTTTGTAGACATTTACAATGTACTTACCAGCAAAAGAGTTGGCATTTGTAAAGGTGCATCTAGCTATATCACACACATTGACTGGGACTCAAGAGGTAAAATGTTTGACCAGAGATACAGGTTTAAAATGCCTGCAAAACAGAATATCAGCAAACTGTTCTTGTACCAGTTACTAAGATAAACTGTAACTACTAATGCAAATGATTTTTCAACATCAAGCACCATATGGGTTCAGTGCAATTACATTTGCTGGTGGGATTCATCCTCACTTGTAACATTTGTACCAGAGTACATGGTACTTCGCTGTTGACAACATACGACTAAAATGTCACTTACGAACATAATACTGCTTTTCTCTGCTGTGTTCTTTTTATAGTTTTGTAGTGTGTGATACATTTTTCTTTTCCACCTTTTACGTCCAATTTCCTTTCTTCTCTGCTGAGCATTACATGACAATCACAGCAATGAAGTTAGAGAGCATTATTATCACAACTAATTAAGTCTAGCATGATCGATAATGAGCTTATGAAAATAAGCCTTCCTGGACCTAATATGATTCTGTGGGGAACCACCTGTGTGTCTGAGCCCTGCTTCCCCTGTTGTGCTAGTCTCAAAATATGGTGCAAGCTCACTGACATCAACAGGAGCTAACCTTTTTTCAGAACCCATGCGGGTCTTTTTTCCATTCTTGAGCTAGTAAGCCATGCTGCAACTGAGCTGGCGCTGTGCGCCTGCTTACAGCGCTGACAATCTGACTACTGATAGGTGTACACATAATAATAGCTATTTGTCTGATTATACCTCTTATCTGTAGTTGTTGGATGTGTTAGATGTGTAGATATAAAGTATAAGAAAACTGAAAATTCTTTGTGTCCTTAATGATATTTATTGGAAACTGTAACTGAACTTCTAGATGTAAAGGATTAATATACTAAATTGTATAACCTGTCTTATACAGGTCAGATAGGAAGGGCATAATACTACTATATATTGCACTTCTTGTTCTCAGTGATTCCACCAGCCTGAATATAGCTCATGTAACAAAAGGCAAGATGCCCAGTCGAAATATAGCAACATTGGAACTGCACTAGTTCATACCAGTTGATAATCTAATTCAGCGTTTCTCGGTAAAATTATGCTTTCCCTGGCAGTTATGCAGTTTAGATATGTAGAACTGCTTTTATGATAATAAATCCCCACAGGATAAGTCCCCTTACACTAGTATAGTTGTTATCATTTGCTTAAATTTTCTTATATCAGAAATATTGTAAAACATCAATTTGAAAGCATTTTTTGCTTCTTCATGCACAAATACTTGCTAACATACTATCAGTTGCATACAAGGTTATCTTCCTAATATCACAGTATTTGTATGGGTATGGTAAACTTCATATTCAAGGACAGTTTGGTGTGTAGCCGGACTATATGCCAGCTAGGCAGTGCAAAATAGACAGGAGCTTACAATGTTTTAACTTTTGTCAAAGCTGTCTTGCAAAATCGTTACGAGAATGAGCATACACAATTTATTTTACTTTCCATTATCATGATGATAAAAACACATGCAAAGTATTTCTTATCAAAAGCAAGTGATTTGCTGCAAGGCAGTGATTTTTTTAAGGATGTTGGATGGTATTTAAAATACTACTTCTGCAGTGAATCAGGAGTACAGGATTCTTACGAGAGTGATTCTAAGCATCTGTTTTACTTTAGCTATGAATAACTCTCTGGAGGATAATTTCTTAGCTTACACCCAGAAATCTCTTCATTCAATCAAAAGTGAGTTAATAATATTCAAAATAATGAATAAGCTCTTATTTTGTATCCAGGAAAGTTATTGCAAGTCAATTCTGGTGCCAAAGAACAACTATTTTTTGAAGCACCGAGGGGGAAAAGGCATATTATAAGAATTGCTGAGGTACGAATTATGCTTACTGGATTTTTTATGGTGAAAGCTATTTTTATGGACTGGTGAAAATTAGTGTATTTTGTTTTCAAATGATATATTTTTTCCTTTTAAAATACTATATTTATATTGGTTATAATTATTTAATCATTCTGTACAGTGGTTTTCCTAGCATTTTTAAATGGTAGAACTTGCAAGTGTCTGTTTGTGTCTCTAAACTTATTTTGGTTTGCTTAATAGCCGTAATTTCCCATAATCCCCTTTCCTGAGGAATCACCTGTTTTCTGTGTAATCAGTGTTCATACAGGTTATAAACCATTTTTAAACAGTATGACCTGCCTTTTAAGGAGGTTGCTTATTTGTGACACATATTTCTTCTACAAAATTGCCAATGTTTAGCACCTCAGAAAATCTTTAAGGAGATTTGTATCTGCATCATGCTCTACCTTGGGAAAGCAGAAATGTTTAAAGTTTTAAGCCTTTTGATGACGATACGCTGTTTGTATTAACTAGCTGGAAAGAGCGAACACTTTCTAAAAACACTAATAAAATTCAGTTAATATCAAACATAGAAGAATATACACATGAAACTAGTGTGTATTTGGTATGTATTAAGATGACTTCTTTTGGGGAAATTTTGATTGCAGATAGAGAAGATTGAGTGGGACACCTGGACATGTGTTCTTGGTCCTACTTGTGAAGGAATTTGGCCCATGCACAGTGATGTCACCGTTGTAAATGCAGCTAGCCTTACAAAAGATGGAACACTATTAGCTACAGGAGATGATTTTGGTTTTGTGAAGCTTTTTTCATATCCAGTGAAGGTAATAAGTGTATTTATTTCTGTGATTGGGAACTGCGCAAGAAAAGGAATTAAGGAAGACTGTTCGCGATATGTCAGACTGCTAATATGTGAATTCTTTGTGCTACAGGGCCAACATGCAAAATTCAAGAAGTATGTGGGTCACAGCGCACAGGTAACCAATGTGCGGTGGTTACACAATGATTCTGTGCTGCTGACTGTAGGTGGTGCTGATACAGCTTTGATGATCTGGACCAGAGAATTTTTGGGCATTCAGGAGAGTAAGCTGGTTGATAGTGAAGAATCAGACACAGACGCAGAAGAAGATGGAGGTAAAAAGGATTGTATAAAACACATCTTTAATTTAGTCGTTGTTCCACAGAGACTCATACAGGCATTTAACTTGAAATGGGCAAGAAACTTCCATGTGCTAAAGTTCAGTGTAGGGAGACCATGGTAGGATTTGTTTTGTCTTCAGCTTTTATTGGTGCAGATCTTCTTGTTTTCTACTCTACTGCTATGAAAAAGGTTAGTTTGTTTTATTTTATGTTTTATTTTTCTAAGGTTATGATACTGATGTTGCAAGAGAAAAAGCAATTGACTATACCACTAAGATCTATGCAGTAAGCATCCGAGAAATGGAAGGGACAAAGCCACATCAGCAGCTGAAGGAAGTTTCAGTAGAAGAGAGGTATGTCACACAAAGGCATTAATTTCCAAATGTACATTGCATTCTTTTGAATCTCTTTTCATTCAACTAAAATTAGTCCTTAGAAATAAGACAGGAATTTTAAAATTCACAAGATAACATTTAAAATGGTGTTCACAGGGTACAATGTGTTAATGTGGTGGAGAAAAATACGTATATGTAAGTAAAACACCTGTGAGTGTTGTGTTCTCTTCTGCTGTTCACATAAGCAGTTATATTCTTTTCTAATTAGTATATGTAGCTGTACATGTGTCTGCAGCAGGGTGTTTGTGATAGGGCGAGCTTGTAAATATTTTGTAGTTAAAGCTTTTGGTGATGTTTTCATTGAAAGATATTCAGTTGCTTATAATTGTGTCAGGTCGTTGATGTTAAAGCTGAAATTTCCCGTGGTACGTGTTGGCCTTAGGCTGAATGATTCTGAAAAAAATAAGCTGGAAGCAGAACAGTGTTGGAGAGGACAGTAAAGACAAGAGGTAAGACCTAAGCATAGAGGGTGAGGTGCAGTGAAACACAGACCTAGGGGAGTGGGTGAGTAAAAACTCTTGACTGGGACAGAACAGGAGCATCTGTAACCAGTAAAATACATTTCTCTGTAATCTGGAACAGTAAATATACACCTGTGAATCCAGCTGATGGCTCAGCTGTGAATCCTTGCAGTCTCATTTGATAGAACTTCTAGTTATGAGTGGTCATTCTTTTATCATAAGTTTTCTTGCTTTTGCTCAATTTTGGGCACTGTGACAAAAAGGACTGCTGTCGGTTAACCCACAGAAAGAATCTGAGCTTAGTTGTTTCCCTTCAGTTTACCCAGAACACAGGACTAATAACAATACCAGTAGTGTGATGGCCTATTGTTCTCTCCACAGGGATCCTGCCCTAGTTAGAGAACAGGATACATAGCCTCAGGGAATACAGTGGGCACAGAAGCAAGCGCTGGTGCACTGTAGGATGCCTGCTGCAGGTGTTGCAGAAGATGAGAGGCCTGTGTGTAGGAAGAGGCTGGGATGGCAAAAATAGAGCACTCTGGAGCCTGTGGAGGGATGCCTTCTTGCTGTTCCTGCTTCTGGCACAGAGCTTCTTGGGGGTGGTTCACAAATAGAATATTTTTACAGGCAGCCTCCAACTCTGTGTACCTTAATTCCTGCTGTCAGCTGAGAGAAGTACGGCTGAATTTGCAGAAAAACTGTATAGTCACAGCTGCAGGTGGAGATCATTCAAGCAGTTCTTTGAACAAAGATGTAACACATAATTACATTGAACAGATTCAGATCTAAGGTTCTCTTACTTGACTAATGAGAACTACTGGCAACTTTTGAGATGCTTGGCTTTAAATCTCCTTGGTGTCCTGATTTGCAAGATACAAAATGGAGTTAGTAATACTTCCTAATCTTATGCAGACCTTTGAAAAATAAATTAGTATGTTTTTAAATAAATATGTATGTTTTTAAAGCTCTCAAAGAATGCAGTCCTGAACATCATGGACAAAAAGTAATAATTCATATTTTTTTCCCTTGACATTTGAGTAGGAGAACAAATGTGGGGTGTGAAAGATGAGGAAAAAAAATGTTGCACCACTTTATTTTTTTCACCATGTTTTAACAAAAGCGTGTAGCAGGAGGATTAGTGATTTTTTTTTTCAATAAAATGTTGGACCATAACCACTTCTTTTCCCCTTCTTTTAAGGATATCTCTTTCCGTTTTCTCATTTACTCATATAAAGTCTTTGTTCCTCCATTTTTTCTGTAAAAAAGACATAGTGTATTATCTCATAAACATGAATGTTTTGAGATTGAGTTAAAAAAATAAAATAATTTGTTTTGGGCAAATACTGCTAAATTGTTTTTACACATGAAATAACAGGTGCCAATGGTACCATGGCCAGATGTTTTATACCAGAAACCCTTGTACCTTCCAGCTGCTTTATTCTACTTTGATGATACAAAAGCAACCGTAGAGTGAGTTTAATTGACCAATTAAGCTGAGCTTACAATTGTTTTGTACTAGTGAATTACCAACAATATGAGCATAAGCATCAGTCGCTCCTGAAGCTTTTCAGCACTACTTTCAGGCTGGGAGTGAAAATCACCACAGTCTGTTTGGATCCCTAGGAAGTTTTGCTTTGCTAAAACCTGGCCATGGGTCTGCTGTCTGATGAAAGCAAGCACCCTGCTTCTCAGAGGAGTATCTCAGTCTGCCACATACACTTCAGGCTTCCTGACTTTTGAGTCTGTCCACATACTCAGTCCTACACTGCACAGCTGATTGAGCTGAACCTGCTGTGTTGCTGTGGAGGAAGGCACCCCCTGAAATCAGCAGGCACTTCATCTTTTTCAACCTTTTTAACAAAACATATAGTACTTGCAAAGCAGCACAGAACAAATGAAGCAGGCTTCCTGTTGGTCGCACTAAAACTGATAATCCATAATGCAGGTTAAACGTGCTTTGTGCTATCCAATACTACAAAGCAACACTGAAGCTGGAAGCTCCTCTAGTGTTTCCACACTACCCACTCTGTTTATAGATGGTGGGCCTAATTAATTGGATAGACACCTCCTCTGCAATGAGGTTGCCTCTGATTTCCAAAACAGTCTCTTCATAATGACTCTACATGAAAATAGGATACTGTAGCCTATCTGAAGGAATAATCTATCCATAACAAATTCTAGACTGAAGAGAGTAAAAAGGAAGATTTTAACATTCTCTGTATCTTTTTGCTTCTTGCTGTCTCTATGTAATCAACAGTTTTGTACTTCATTTCAAAATAGCTCTAAAAATAAACCCTTGTAACTGTCCTTTCCATCTTTTCTGATGAAGAGTTACAGACATTTTTCACATTTTTTATATGTCTTCTTTCAATTACACCTGCTTCAATAATACACTTTGGTATTTGGAATTTGCTGTTCTGGTAAATTTGTCAACATAACCCATACTTTTCATATATAGCTTGTTAGGCAAAGATATGTTCACTTCCCTTTCTCCTTTGCATTAACATAATTTACAGAATTTATAGTAAAAAAATTAGAACCAGAAATTTTATGGTGCAATGTAGGCAAAATGTCAGTTTCTGAGGCTGTTGTGCTGGGATAGGGCCTTAAGCTGTGAAAGATACTGGACTTTGGATGCAGAAAGATAAGATTAATGTGTTGGCTACTGCAGTTGTGGAAGACTTTGGCTTTTGGCCACCGTTGTACCAATATGCTCACATTTTAGGCAGAATCTCGACAGTCCCTATTATGACTGCTTCGGAATGAAGCTGACTTCTCTCATAAGACATATGAGCTATGAGGCAAGCTTCATAGCCGTGCCAGATTTCATCTTTTCTGAGAATGCAAAGGATTGCAGCAGCTAATGAAAGGTTTGTCTGACCACATTCTAAAAGATTCCTGAAAGCACTGGGCTGACTTTTGTTTGCACCTACAAGGGTCCAAAATGATTGTTGATCAAGCCAGATGAAATTAAAAGCCTACGAATACTCAACTGTCAGTGTTCAGGAAAACCCAAGTTCTAAATCAATGGGTCTTCAGGACCCGGAGTCTTGAAATCTCTGTGCTGCACAGGGCTCAGTGAGATGAGAAGTACTATTGAAGCCAGTTCACAAAGCTTTACATTTTCTGCAAAAGGCACAGCTGAAGTAGCCTCTCCCAGTCCCTTTAGATATGAAGAAGGGAACCAAGAGGATGTATTCCATTCTCTTTCAGGCAGGTATGTGGGAAAACCTGGCAGTCTTTCGAGGGCGAAGATTGTCATGATAAAACATTCCAAATCCCAAATCTGTTCTCTTTGTAATTGTGCCATATGTCTGTATGAAGACCCCAAAGATTAGATTGTGCATTTGATAGGATTTGCACACTGTGAATGCTCTGATAACATACTCTCTAAACTTGAAAATTATGTTACAAGGCCATTTAAGATTGAAGCAGGGAGTTAATCACAAGACCTGAAAAACTGCCAGTTCACTGCATTGCCAAAAGCAGTGAGGTTCTAAGAAGAAAGATGTGTCCCCCTTGCTGTATTTTCATTGTGTGTCTGAGAAAGGAAAAATTGTGAGTTATTCATAGGTTTAGAGTGTAGAAATCCAGAATTAAACAAAGTAAGCTTAAATTAAGAAAAGAAAAAAGAGAGAAAAACAGCTCAAGCAAGAGACAGGAATAGCTGGGGCTATTGCTCTGAGCTGCTTCTTAGGGGCAAGGACTTTAAGCTCACTATGTTTCTTTTTTTAAATAGTAGTATTCAGAAGGTGAATTGTTGCTTAAAAGGTTATTTTCCTGCTTATATAATACAAACCCGCTTCAAATGTACTGTATGACACCTAGGAGACAGTTTTGGGTTAAGAAGATGGCCGTTTTATTTTCCTTTATTACAGCTGCATTTCCATCTTTTTAACATTGGTGTTTGCTACAATAAGCTTGCAGAAGTCTATGCTTCTGTAGTATTAAGAGTGGTGAATCTGAAAAACTCGAAGTACATTATCTCTCTAGACATAACAAATCATTGTACAGTTCGGGAGGAGTTTGATCTTGGAAACTGTGATGTGTCTGTTGAGAAGATTGCGAGTATATGGTTGAGAGCTGATACAGGCAGTGCTCGGTTATGAGGGGAAAGCTTTGCAACAAACACCACCCTTCTGGAAAGGAGTCAACAATTCACAAATGACTCCCCCAAATTAATACAAAGATTTACTCTAGTGCCTTTTTGTCGAAAGAGAGGAGCCAGCAATTCTTGTCCCTTCTCTCCCCCGTTGTGGGAAAGAGAGTAGGAGGACAGATTTTATATACTACTTAATACAAGATAACTGTGACTTTGAGCAGCTGCTGTGCATCCTCTATTACTACCTAGCATGCGCTTTTTGCTTAGCACAATCCAACAAGATGAAGAAGAAATCTATATTACACTCACCTTCTCCAGAGTATTTGGCTTCTAAACAAACTGGGCAGAGAAATGTAAAGATTATGACAGCCAAAAAACTTATATATGACAAACTTAGGGATAATATTAAGGTTTTTCCTTAGAAAATAAGATGAAGACCCTTTATCAGATGTACTTTTCCTGTCTTTTTTATTTACATAATGAAAATAATGGTGGTTCTGCCAATATCTTGGAGAAACATAGAAGTTACATGATAGATTTTACCTGCAGGATATGCAGATGAAAAAAAAAAAAAGTCATAGTCTAGTATTTTTGTGGGGGACCCAGGATATACTGTTTCTGTCAGCAGCTACAGCTTTAGGATGGAAAAATAACAGGAGAAATGAGGCTGAGGAACAGTTTTAAAATGTCTTGTGGTTGTATTAGTAGGTACATTTGGTTAAGATAATTAATTGATTGTTGTTTCTCTCTCCTCTCCCCAACCTTCTTGTTTTTCTTCTTCTCCCTTTCCATGTCTGTCCCCCTACCCTCCCCACCTGCCCTTATTTTTCTCTTCCTTTTTTGCTGCTCTGATTGGCATCCTCTTCTTTGCTCTGCCTGTGTGAAACAGAAGTGGGGTGCCAATGAGAGGTGCTGCAGGAGCAGTCTCGCGGTGTGGGAGCTCCAAGAGCACTGCTCCCCCACCACGGGACCTCTTGGTCACTGGTGGGACTGTCCCAGACAATCCAGGACAATTGTAAGCTATACTGCCCGTTATGTAGGAATTGTACTTCATTTCAGAAAAGGGCCAACTTTTGAACTGGGACCATTTTAACGGGCAGAGAATTTATATGATAAGAAGTAAAACAAGCTTGCGTGAAGACTGTATTTATGTTACTAATATGAAAGCCAAAGATATATTTGCATTTTGCATTCTACTAACCGCTAACATATATCCTATGTTTGCAGCTTTCATTTAGTTTGATTTGCATGACTCTACATAAAAACACAAAAATTCTGAAAGCTCTTGTAATATACCTGGTGATGGAAAACACTTTAAAGCGGGTTGAATGTGTAGCAAACAAAAAGCAGCATTAGCATGTTTGTCTAGTTTTCTGTTTTCTTCACATACTGGCTTGTCTCACTCTCCGAGAGTTATCTGTCCCAGAGCCTGTTCTCAGCTGTGGTGTAATCATTTGTAATCATATGTTCTGATAAAGATGAGAAGTTAAAGAAGGTTAAGAAGTTGGATTTTCTCTCTTCAAGTATTATACTTTTGATTATTTGTTTCTTTAAAACAACATGAGCTGAATTATTAAGTGTTCAAAATAGCCCCCAAAAGTGGTGAGTACAAGCCTTTGTACCATAAAATGAATTTTTAGACATGTGGTTACAAACTTGATTCATGCACTTTTACATGCACACTGCTGTGGGTGCAGTGTAAAAGCTTTGAATGTGAATCTGTGTTTTATTTATGTGTAGGTGGGCACTATTCAAAATATATCTGGAAAAACACATCTATAGGGCAGAGGAAATAATTTTGGGCTTATTTCAGCAGAAACCTGAGAATGAGTAGCATCCTTTGGAATATTCACTTTCACTTTCTCAACAGCTTTATGATAAGTTAATGCATCCTAAATGTATTTGGCAGCATGCTGGTTTCATCACAGTTGTCCCCAAGGCTTGAACATGCTGTGACTGGTATTTTTACAGTCCCTGCCAACCTACTGAACTCAGAGTCAATCTCGCTTCTCCCACAGGTCAGCACAAAGCTGGCCCAAAGGTCTTTTTCATTGGTGTGACACTTGGTGGGTGTGGAATTGAGGGATGCCAATACTGTCACAATGCATGACCTCTTAACATTTCTTTCTCTGAACTTGAGTGCTCTCTGCACTGGGGCCGATGTGAAATATTCAGCTTTTTTTGAGTGTTGTTGTGTAGTCTGTAGCCCAGCAAGCATCAAAAAAGCATTGTTTCTGCTATGTTTTGCTATGCAGGGGAACCTATTATGTTTTACCTCCAGCCCAAAAGTTCTCATACGCTGTTGGTTGAATATTTTTACTTATACAATGAGCACAGCTGCAAAACATGTCAGAGTTTATATAAGGAATAACGAAACAAATGGAAAGGACACTTCCTCTCAAACATGATCACAAACCCTGAGAGAAGCCCAAGGAGAGAGAGGGACCTTCCAGAACATGCTAAAGTTGGCTTGATTCTGATGCCTTGGTAGTATATGGAGAGTTCTCCTGAAGTCTCGTTACCTCAGGTATTCAAAACTTATTAGCTCAAAGACAGAAATCTAGGTTTTGCCTAAAGCATGTTACAATGTGTTTCCTGAAGCTGGTTTTGGCAAACAAGGCTGAGGGATCTTCCAGACAGCCCTGTCTGTCCAGTGTATTATGTATGGCAGATCTCTATGCAGCAGGGCTAGCCTATTTACATGAGTTGTTTAGTTTAACAGCTTTACAATATGTTTAGAACAATAAAGTTGTTGAAAAATAAAGGCCTTCATATTTCATTCAGAACTGATTATCCTTCTTATTAATCTGCTTTTCTGCTTGTTTCACATTTGGAGACTGAACTAGAATGACATGTGAATGCAATGACTAGCTTCCCTTACAAAATACGAAAATGGCTACCACCACCACTACCATTGATCTGCAACACCTTTTCCTTGGTTTTTTGTTGTTTTGGTTTGGTTTTTTTTGTTTTTTTTAAAGAGTGCATCAGCGTACATGTGAAATCAGAAATGTTGTAACCATGCTAAGGCTTTTTCAGTGCTACACTTCTGAAAAATAATTTAGATTACAATTGATGTTTCCTCTAGTTTGGTTTCAGCTTTGCTTTGATCCACTGTATTAGAAAGTAGGATATTTTCATATTAAATACTAATCTTTTTTGTTGTCTTATGTTATCTACAAAATGTAAAGGAAAAGTAACAGCAGGAAAAGTTGTATGTAAAACTCCTATGTATGTTAGGATGAGAAAATCCCAGGGTTTAGAATTCACAAAATCTTTTAGTCACTTTTTAAAGCCCTAGGAGTTTTGCAGCAGTTTTAGGGCACTTGGGAGTCCCCGTCCTGTCAACAAGTGGAAGTGTACTTCTAAAAGTTGCTTTTGCATTTTTTCTGAAATGAACAGTACATTTTTTAAATCTTGGATTTTTAATTCTGCTGTCCAAACAAACCTACCAGTACTGGATCATCTTACCTCTCTCTGAACCTTGCTTTCTCTCCCTGGGAGCAGTCCTGCTCATTTTTATTTTTGTGTGGCAGGCAAGTATGTTGCCTCTCCAGTTAGCAGCCATCTAAATGCACACATTAGTCTCCCGTTTGGACTCTCTTCAGCTTCTTTGCTACCCACCATTTCTGCTGGGCCCAGCCCGTCACCTTCCCGGTGTCAGGACAGTTTTGTACATCTGTCCCCTCATTGCTAGTCACTTTCATTCAACGTTGTTTCTGAAGATCTAATTCTGTTCCCATTGGCCTCAGAACAGAATATTTGTGTTCTCACCAATTTAGTACTGATGCAGACAGCGTCTCTCATCAGAGAGCAATTGTGCCATGTGCTCTAAAAACATGAGTTGGTTCCTGTCCCATAGAATTTACCATAACAATTTTTGGTCTGCTTTTTCTCTCCTTTATTTTCCGTCTAAATAGATCTGACTTTTTTTTTCCCATTACTTTGGCCTTGTTCTCTAAGATCACATCTCTTTTCTCCCTCAAGTTGCCCCACTCTTCCAAAACCCCATTCCTCCCCTACCCAGCTCTCGGTATGTCCATTTGCTTGTCTCTGTCCTAGTGTTGCCTGTTCACTGCACTCGTGATTTAGGCTCTTCTTTCTACTCCTCGGTCTTGGCCATTTCAGATAGCCTTCTTGCTTAGGTGAGAGTCAGTGAATTGTCACTTGCACATTTTTACATTTCTGCATGAAGACCCATGAAGACAGTGGGTGAGATTTTGTCAGTTTAAATCTGGAGTTAGCTCACTGATTTATAACCATGCATACTTGTGTAAGCATATCATCAAGATAATCATTAGTAACAGACATTTTATTTGCTGTATTCACAGTATGTAAAGAACTGAAAGCCCTCTAATGTCTGACTGTGTCTTATCTTTCCTGGAATATAAGCACATTTATTTTAAATTACTCGAAAGAAACCGTTAATGCTTGTATTATGTTTTAACTTGCTTTCCTTTGGAGGCAGGGAATTGTCAAGTAAGTACTAACACAGAGCACAGAAAAAGCACACTTGCTGTGAATGTACAATGCAGATTGCATAGGTCAAAAAGGGTAAATATATGTAAATTGCTACAGTGCAAATTTCTTGACGCTGCCATCTTATGTATCAAAATAAATGAGGTGTAGTCACAGACTAGTTAAAAATGAAACGACTTCTAAAAATGATAAAAATTTGATGCTGTTTTACATTTGTTTTATTAAGATTATAATAAGGCAATGAATGCATACATGTGCATATATATACATGCATATGTATATATGAATGCACACAACATTTGTGTTTGTGTGTACTGTGAATAGATATATATAAAAGTATCTGTGTGTATGTGTATGTTTCCAAATTAAATCTCATGCTTACAATCTAGTGATTATAAATCATGTCATAGTGGTAGTGTTCTCTTGCCTTCATAACAAAATTTTGGCTTGCTCTTGTCATAAACTTTAACAGATATTCCTAGGCAAAGAAATGTACAAACAATCCATTTTAAAATTACACTAAAACAGAAAAAAGACCAGGAAGCATACAAGAAATGATGACTATTTTCATAAGTGCTGATTCAAAGGCCTTAGTAAATCTGAGCTAAAATGGCTTTTGCTGTTCTAGCATCTCATAAAGATTTTACTTTGTAAGAGAATTAAGTTTTGTAAAAATTTACTCCACCTCTTCTCTACTGGTGACTGCGCTGCTATTTGGTCCAATTATCACTGATGGTTATGTAATGTGACTTGACTGACCACTTTCAGAGAAAATAAAGGTACTTGTTTCCCTGTGAACAAAAAAGTACAAGCTGTCCCCATAAGTTGGCCTACAAACGAACACTTATGAGGCTAAATTGCAGGCTGAACTAGGATAGAAAACAAGCATCCATTGTGTGAAATTCTCAACAGTGGTTATGAGACCGCTGAGTTTCTACCAGTTTCCATCCCTATCAGGCACCTGAAAAGAAACAAACATGTGGAATCACATTCTCGTTCAGTATAAAGTGTGCAGGAAGCATGGATGTAGCTTCCTTTTTCTCCTCCGTTCTGTAGGAACTTTAGTTCAGAATGTACCCAGGGATGCCAGGGTATGATGTTTCCGAATTTGTAGACTGGTGCACTCTTTAATTTCTGTTTTAGTTCTTGATGGCATGCTTGAATAGCATGTTTTGTGCCACAAAGGAATGACTGATCAACTCTAAAAATGCTTGTGCATGAGTAAACTGGTCAGAAGTACACCTAAACTCTATTAAATTTCTTACTTGGCTTTGTTTGCTGCTTACAAGGGGATCAAGGTAACTCTTTCACTCTTTTAATGTCACAAGATCACCTGCTAATGTACTTTGCTCCTACTTCTGAGTTCGCTTGTTTGCTTGAGAAATGGGTTACTTTGTTTACCTCCAGCTTTGTTCTGTCTTTCTGTAGAGCACAGATTTTCATGCTATGTACTCCTGCAATGGGTAGTCTTGCTGTGTAGCAATAACTGTTCTAGCTGTGCATTTTGTCAATTGTTGCCTTTAATACCTTCCATGAACTACACAGTACCAAAAAAAGCAGCTTCCTCTAGGCAAAAGGGACTTCATTCTTCTGCAATTAATTTTTGCAAAATGAGAATTAATGGTAGTTACAGTGTAAGGACAAGAACAATCTAATTTTCACAGCATATATAATGTATATCAAGTTCGCACCTTTTTGAAATCTTAAACTGTGGAAATGCTTTCCAAATTCGTGTGTTTATTAAATAAATTGAGGACAGGCATTTTGGTTTTTTACTTACAGAATCCCACTGTTGTTTAACTCCGTCTCCAGAATCTGCAATTGGAGTTTAAAGGAACACAGCGGGGTATTTTTGTATTATTAACAGCAGCCAACAAGTGATGTTTTGGAGCAAGCATTTAACCATAATATCTGTTTTTATTCTTTTGCCATCACCACTTCTACTCCAACATTCTAGCGTGACCTATTTTCAAACGTGACAAAGATTCTAGGCCAGATTTCCATGCGCTGATTTCTCCAGTAATCCAGTGCAATTTTTATGGCTCCCTTTAGCTGTTGACAGGGTTAGAATAAGCCCTCATGTATTTCTGTTAACACAAAGGGAGAATCATTATGCACAATGGTCATCTAAAGCGGAGCCTGTGCTGCGGGCATTAGATTCTGTAAGGTCATGAACTTCTAGGGAGAGGCTGAGCTCCCTCTACCTCTCTTAGATTTACACCTCTTCTTTTTTGCTCGGAAGGATCAGTAGTAGGTTATCTGTCTTTAAAGACCACTTGCACGAATCAAATTTTGTTTCAATCTGTGTTCTGCATTTGTCTTTTTAGCTACTTTTGGCAACTGTAATTATATAAAAATGCTTTGCTGGCCTTAGACTCTGTTAAATTCACATGGGTGAATGACTTGTACATTTAAAAATGTACCCATTTTATCTTTAATGTGATTTTGAGAAGATTTTAATAAAGTCAGGTCAAGGTTTTGTGATGGGATTTCTCAGAAGCAGCAAGGTTGGGGCAAGGTCAAGTGCCAGCTGTAGAAAATCTTTTAGATCATTTCTGAAAGCAACAATTTGCTATCATTTAGTATTCAAGGATTTTCCCATGGATTTAAATCATTAAAGTTTTTTTAAAAAGGTGTAAGGTAGTCTGTTCTGCCACTCATCCACAAAATCTACACCAATGTTTTTTCTGCTCTTTCCATCAAAATGCATATAATTTCAGTCAGTTTATTGTACTACTCTAAAAAAAGCCAGGCATTAAGCTCATACAGTTGCAATTGGCCATTTCCTGTCCGCATACAAAACATATGCTATGGTTTTGGAGGTTTTATTTTGCTTTCCAACATATTGATTGTCTTCTTTATTAAATGTTTGTTTCAGGCCACCAGTTAGCAGAGCTGCTCCTCAACCTGAAAAACTACAAAAGAACAATATCAACAAGAAAAAGAAGCTGGTTGAGGTCAGGCTTAATACTTTTTCATTTGCTTTAGAAGTAATAAGTGCTGGTTGAAATTCATCCCTATTCTGAGGGCAGCAAAAGTCAAGTATAGGTAGAAGAGAAGAGAAAGATATTTCTAGAAAGTGCTTTCAGCTCTGGTGGCAAACACCAGCAGATGTGACAGACAGCAACCTCTGTCAGAAAGAACCTCAGATTCAGGGTGTTAAAGCTTACCTATAATATGAGTTCTCTCCAAACCCAAAATTTGTCTCATAATTTGAAGGGCAGGTAGAGCCAACGTGTGTGTGCATCCACATAAGAACCTACGCTCACTACATAATCCCAAGGGAAATACAGTCAGAAACTGCACTTTCACACATGAAAAATCATATGTGTGATTTTGAATGATGGAATTTGGAACATAACATTTTTCACAAAAACTGTAGGCCCTCCCGAACAACTGTTTTTGAATTTTCACATGATATGCTGAACGAGGAATATTCTCTGATCTGTGTGGACAATTTGCAACAGTTGCTCAGTCTGTCAATGTCACTCAAATTGTTCCAAGTAAGCTGTAATTGTGTACAGATTTATTAAATCTGTCTTCTAGACTAAAAAGTGACTTCAACAACAATCCATTAACCATCACTGGTTTTCTGGAGAAAATTTCCTTGGCAATTGCTTATTGTAAGCTAAAATTACATCTCTGATTAATGTTTTGATTGCAGAGTTACTCATAGCCTGCCTTTGCTTTTTATAAGGACTTCAAGATTAGAATTTGGTCTGCTAAAATTCGGCAGTTTATGAGAATGATTTTTGAAGACTCTTAAAGTAGAAGTAAAGATATTTGCAAATACCTGAAACCCTGTATAGCTATTAAACTGTGATGGGAAGATTAATAAAATTGGACCTGTTTTGCAAGTTGTATATATTTTGAATTGAAATTTACAGAAACAAAACATTTACAGACATCCGAATTATTAAAGAAATAATAATGTGAATGCAGTGTCTTAGCTGACTGATTAAAGCATTGTAGATTGTCTGTGACAATGTCATGCCTCAATAAATTAGCAGAACAGGGATAACTGATTAATTGTTGTTTAATTATTGCCTCTACAAGATATTTGTAGCTTGTGTAATTATTTTAGAACTGTACTTATGTGGTCCAAACTCTGTAATCTCCTTGTTTCTTCTTTCATTTCACTCTTATTCTTTCTTTTTATTTTACTTGACCAGGAGCTGGCTTTAGACCATGTTTTTGGATACAGAGGATTCGATTGTCGCAACAACCTTCATTACCTAAATGATGGTGCTGATATTATTTTCCACACAGCTGCAGCAGGCATAGTTCAAAATCTTTCCACTGGTAATTCAACTTGAAACAATACTTTGAGATAAAAAATGCTGTACAAGTAAAATATTTCTGATTTAAATTCTCAACTTTTTAGCATTCCTGTAACTTTCTTACATTTTGGGTCTTGATAAGCAATGCAAAGTAATTTCCATGGTTATTATATCAGACTGACCATTTCTTCTGCTCAGGTCATCCTATAGAGCCATCCTGTTCCTTTCAGCGGGTAAGAGATTCTGCTGGGAAGCGTAATAAAATCCTGTTCTATTTCTGCAGTTGTGCCTTGCTAAAATAGATGCTGAAGACGCAGGAAATTCTTTCTCAGAGGAGAAAGCCTGGGTTATGAAATGACTAGTACCCCCAAAAATGTTGGGAGCACTAACATCCATTGTTTCATTTTGAGTTGTTTTAGCCAAGTCATACTTCAGGGAAGGGTACCTTTTGTTGCAATACAGTGTAAGCAAGTTGCTCTTTGGAAGGGGTAGAAATATTCCCTGTGTTTTGGGTAAGAAGACAACTAAATCCACCAGAAATTTATCTGGCCCTAAGCTGTTGCACCAGCATCTCTATATTCTTCATACATCTCAAGAAAAAAAAAAGACAGAAATCGGAGGAATTTGGGCTTTATTTTATTCCCTCTTGTTGCCACAGTGAACCAAATGGTCACAGCGGTGCACTCAGCAGCACTGCTGCCACGAAGGGGGGGAGGCAGAAAAGCTGTCACATCTGGTGACCTTTGGGGACTCCAGTCCTAGCATGGCCTCTGACCTGTGGAGCTGGAAAGCACAGTCCCATCTGTTCTGCTTGGG
>Ga0181612_135615_pt1 | contig 26354 bp, 22 predicted proteins | sample HoacroProtozoa21_FD_119630 | JGI IMG/M metagenome (GOLD analysis project Ga0181612, IMG submission 119630) | Hoatzin crop microbial communities from Cojedes, Venezuel. Combined Assembly of Gp0051906, Gp0051904, Gp0051908
AGACCGAATTCACCCCGAGTCCCGCATCAGCCACCGCGAGAGTTACGACCGCCGGCAAAATAAGTTTATTTAATTTCATTATTTTCTCCTTTCCTCTATTTTACCATAAAATCCCACAAACTTAAGAATAAACGTTAAAATCCCCAAAAATCTCAAAAACCACCAAAACGAGGGAATAAAAAAAAGAACCCCAGACGGGGTTCTTTTTAAAATCTTATCGGAGCAAAGTGGTAACAATCGCACCAGCCGATTCGTTCTCTTGACCACCAGGGTTAAACACCGAGCCAAGAATGAAGTTCACAATCGCGAATGCAAGGAGCGCAATCACAAGACCGACGATACCGTAAAGAATCGTGTCTTTTGCTTTCTTAACTTTTCCTGGGTCACCAGCGGAAGTCGTGTAGGAAATACCACCCATGATAATAATCACAACCGCAACAAAACCAACCACACCGATAATCACGTTGATAATCGTGTTCACGGTACTCATAAGGTTGTTTTTGTTGTTCGCGTTAGTCACAGTCTCAGTACAACCGTCCATACGACCGTTAGAGGACTGAGTACCATCAGGACAGAAGTATGCAGCGTGAGTCGGCAAAGCGTTCGCGACTGTCATTGCAGCGACGGCTAAAACTCCACATGCCGCCACTTTAAGTTTGTTAAAAGTTTTCATATAGATATCCTTTTATTTATTATTTACATATATTATAGCATAAATTTTATTTAAAATACAAGAGTTTTTATAACAGATAAGCATAAACAAAAATGACCAACCAAAGCTGGTCATTTAACAGGGAATTACGAACCTATTTCACGATCACCGACGCACCTTGTGTATTCGTCTGCGATGTTACCGCCTGCGACACAAATCTCACAATCGCCCACGCGAGCAGCGCCACCACCAGTCCGACCACCGCCCACGTAATCATATCCTTCGCCTGTTTCACCTTACCCGGCTCCCCCATCGCCGTCATATACCTCTGTCCGCCCATAATAATCACCCCCACACACAAAATTCCAACCACCCCCACTGCGACATTCAGCCCGACATTCACCACCTCTGGCAGCGTCCTCGTGTCCGCGTTACTATTTTTACACCCCGCCGCCTGTTTCTGCTCCTCGTCAAGGTTCGAATCATTACAAATACTATTACTATCCACCGCAAACGCTGGCACCACCGAAAGCCCAACCACACTAAGCATAAGTAATAAAGCCAATATTATCTTTTTCATAACACTCCTTTCAAATCAAGCATATTCACAATCGCCCCTGACGACCCGAGAGACCCCGCCACAAAATTCGTAATCGCCGACGCAAGCAGAATCACCGCAAGACCAATCACTGCGTAGGTAATTGTCTGTGACGCCAATTTAATTTTTCCAGGGTCCCCCTGCGCCATCGCATAGTTAACACCCCCGAAGATAATATACGCCACCGCCACCATCCCCGAGAACGCATACAACCAGTTCAAAATCGACGCCACGTTCAGCGAAGTTTGGTCGCTCCCCGCCGCACCTACAATCACATCGATCATCGTATTCGAAATCACCGTCGCGAGCAGCACAATAATAAACCCGATAATCCCGTTCGTGAGAATCGTCTTCCCAGATTTCACTTTCCCTGGATCGCCCCCCGACATCAAATATTTATATCCACCAAAGATTACGAACCCGAGCGCCACATATCCCACAATCACAAACGCATCCGTCATCACATTCAAAACAATCCGCCAGATAAACGACCTCAGTTCTTCGTCACTTTTTCCAGGCGCCTTAATATTACAAGAATCATCTGTGAGCCCGTAGTACCACGGACGAAGCCCCAACGGCGTATTGTTCGCCGAGTCACAGGCTGCATAAGTGTTCACCGGCATCGCTGTTACCGCTACCGCTCCCCCTACAAAAATCGCAAATAATATACCTAATAACTTTTTCATACTTCTATTTTATCACAAAATATGATATAATGTCGACATAGAAAGCTCGGGGTAACCGAGCCGTTTCTATTCTTGAGAAGTGGGCGGCAAGATAAAATCCAAATTATAACATAAAATCAATATAAGCAAAAAGGGAATGACCCCTATATTATATATTGACTATATGGCAATTTTGTGTTATAATGGTAAAGGTAACCTATTTGAGGTCACATTATGAAAATTAGGGAGAAAATTAAAAAATATCTTCTCATCCCGCTGGCGGGCTTAATTTTCACAACTTCTATTACTTCTACGCTAATTCAAAACACTTATGCTGTCGATCAAGATCAGAATCCGACCGTCCAGACCACCCAGACTACAACTCAGCAAACTACCGAAACCCAGAACCAGAACCAAACCACAGAAACTCAAGATCAGAACAAAACCCAACAAACCTCAGACGCTCAAGCTACCGCAACAGAGAACAACACTACCGGCGCAACCTGTTCTTCTCAAATCGGCACCCTCGGTTGGCTCCTCTGTCCGGCAATGTCCCTTATCGCAAAAGGTATCGACGCAATCTACGGTTTCATCGAAACCTACCTCGTAATTAAACCAATCTCCACCGACACCACCTCCCCAGTTTTCCAGATCTGGGCAATTATGCGCAACCTCGCAAACATCGTCTTTATCATCTTTCTTCTTGTGGTTATTTTCTCTCAACTCACCGGTTTCGGTATCAACAATTACGGCATAAAGAAAGCATTACCACGTTTAATCATTGCCGCAATTCTCATCAATCTCAGTTACATTATCTGTGCGATCGGCGTCGACGCCAGCAATATCATCGGTAGCAGTCTCTATACTATCTTAAATAATATCAGCAATAACGCAATCACCTCTGGCTTTTTCAATAGCAACGTCCAACTTTCCGTCTCTGACGTCTTCTTCGGCATCGCCGGCACTGGTGCCGGAATTTTCCTCGCGACAAGTCTCGCCGGCGGTCCGCTCGGTCTTCTCCTCGCCTTCCTCCCAGTCCTCCTTGGTGGCATCATCGCCGTCTTCATCGCTTTCGTCATGGTCTCCCTCCGTCAAGCCGTCGTCATCCTGCTTGTGGCTATCTCCCCAATCGCTTTCGTCCTCTATATGCTCCCGAACACCGAAAAATGGTTCAAAAAGTGGTACAACATCTTCTTCCAAATGCTCTTCTTCTACCCGATGTTTGCCATGCTTTTTGGCGCGAGCCGCCTCGCAAGCTACGTTCTTCTTAGCTCCGCCACCGACGCTCTCGGAGTGATTATCGGTTTTGCCGTCCAAATCCTCCCTCTGTTCTTCGCCATCAACCTTATGAAAATGTCTGGCACCGTCCTCGGTGGCATCGGCGGCTTCCTCGCTGGTCTCAGCACAAAAGCCACCGGCAAAGTCCGCGGTCTTACCGACGCTCGCCGCGACCTCTTAAAAACCCAAAGTACCAATAAGGCTCTTCAGGCTCGCTATTTCAATCCAATCAACCCATCCGCTTGGCGCGCTCTTGGGGTGAAACAGAGAACTAAAGTCGCCTTTATGCAAGAACAGGCTAATATCACCCAAAAAGGCCTCCTCACCGAGAATCTCGCCGCTCAACGTGTCGGCGACCGTATCATCGGTTACGACAAAGACAATCAGCCAATTTATAAACGCTATACCGCTAACGCTAATAATAACAAACGTCGCACGACCACGATTATGGACGTCGAGGCCGAAGCCGCCGAAGTTGCTTTCCGTAGTAAAACCGCTAACGCTCGTGCCGACCGTATTCATGGTGGTTTCCACGACTACCTCGAAGAAAGTGGTGTTACTGAGGGTCGCGCTCTCCGTCGCAGTTCTCGCATGGGCGACCACTTCTATGAATCTTACCTCGAGGCACAAGCTAAAGAGAACGACGATCGCGCCGACCGCAAATATCTTGTCGACCGTCTCGTCAAAGCTTCTGAACGCGATTCCGTCACCGGCAAATTAATCAACCCGGAAGAATATAACGAACTCGTCAGTAAATCTATCGGTTCCGCCGGTTATCGCGTCAATCTTAAATCCGTCGAGGGTCGCGAAGCCGCCGACCAAGCAAAATACAACGTCCTCGGCGATATTTACGGTGCCTCTGAAGCTCTCCATGCCGACAATATTAAACGCTTCGAAACCTACATGCGAAACCAGACTTCCGCCGAAGTCGATCGTGCCTTTGCTGATATGGTTAAATTCAAAAATATCGACGGTATCATCGCTGGCAACAATGTGATGGCACAGCGCGGTGACTACGACAAAATTACCAAGAACCTCACTCAATACCTTAACGACGGCAATATCGAACTCGCGACTGACGCCTCTCAACGTATCGCGCTTAACCTCCTTGCGATGAAAAACTCCGACCCTGCTCTCGGCCGTCTTGGAAAATTCATCAACATGGAAACCTGGGCATACACTTCTGGCGAACGCAAAGAAGCTAAAGTCACCATGGACCAATATATTACCGGTGTCGTCGAGGGTGAGGAGCGTAAGACCAAGATTAATCTCGCTTCTGCTTTGAACGGTACTTCTCTCCAGGGTATTGACCGCACCGCAATGAACTCGATTAATATTCTCCTTGAGCGTGCCGACTCGAAAGCCGGCGACCTCGGTGTCGATGCTGCGAAGATCCGCGACGAAGTGACAAACGCGATGATGCCGGCTCTCATCAAAGCCATGCCAGGTTTCGACTCCGGTTCCGAACAGATCACCTCGACTGCTGGTTTCATCACCGGTATGAAATTCAAAGCCGGCGAAGGCTGGGTTGACGCCACTGGTGGTAACGATGCAAAACGCAACATGGCTCTCCACGCTACAAGCAAATACCTTGGCTCGCTCACCGCTCGCAACGTTCTCGATCTGAAATCCGATACTTGGGCGGCAATTACTGCTCGCTACCGTAGCGAAGCTGAGCGACAGGGAATTACCGACGCTGCCGAACAAGAAGCTTATGCTGAGGCGAAAGTCCGCCGTGACCTTGCTTACCAGCTTGATAAGGCTACAGATACGAACTGGAACCTCGACCAGATGAAAGCTCCAATCCGCAAAGCTCTCCACATCGACGAAATGCGCGAAGCAAAGCGTCGTTTGGCTGTGGAAAACCAAAAACTCCGCAAAGAGGGCAAACCAGAAAAGAAATTCGACGCCCGCCAGTTTATTCTCGATCTCGAGCGCCACAACAGTATGAACCTCGACTCCGAATACGACAAAGCCGGTCTCTCCTGGCACGATCAGGGTAGGGAAGATGACTTCATCGGCTTCGACGACGAAGATTCTGACGATTCCGAATCATAAAAAATAAGGACAAAAATAGTCCTTATTTTTTAACCATAATTATGATAAAATATAATCATGGCGCAGTATAAGGTCCCGCAAGACGTCGAGGCCGAGGATAAGCTCCTCGGGCCGTTTACTTTTCGTCAATTTATCTACCTGTTAATCGGAGCAGGTTGTATTGCAATGGCTTGGGGCTTAGCACAAATTTTCATTTTTCTCGCTATTATCCCGATTCCGTTCGCGATTTTTTTCATCGTTCTCGCTCTTCCTCTGAAAAAGGACCAGCCAATGGAAACTTACCTTGCCGCCGTCCTCAGTTTTTATCTTAAGCCGAACAAGCGTGTCTGGACTCCGGGTCAAAGGGAATCGACAATTAAAATCACTGTTCCAAAGAAAGTCGAAAAATCTCGCGTAAGAGATATCACCGAAGCCGAGGCGACGAGCCGCTTAAGCTTTCTTGCGAACCTTGTCGACACCGAGGGTTATTCTATCCGTGGCGGTGCTAAGGCGAACGAATTTGCTGGTAGCTCAATCCGGGACGAATATCTCGCCGAGGCTGACCAAGTTATGGACGTTATGAATAATGACAACCCAGTGATCGACAACATTATCGCCGCCGAGCAGACCGCCCGCCGAACCGAACTTTATTCTCAGATGCAAACCGCAATCAACAATGTCGAAATTGTCAACAATACCCCTACTCCGAACCCGAGCGACTTCCCGATTCCGAACCAAACTCTTCCGAACACCCCTCCGACTTTTCAACAGGCTTATCCACAGACTTATCCACAACAACCAACCCCTACTCAACAGATGCAAATGCAAGCCCTTGCGAATAACAATAACTTTTCCGTCCAGACGATCGCCCAGCAGGCTAATCGCATTAATCAGACCCAAGCTCAAATGTTCGGCAACCCGACCGCCCCAGGGCAAGCACAAGCACAATCCGCCCCAGCAACTCCGACTCAAGCCCCAACTCCCCCGATCGATTTATATGGTGGTCCCACCGCAATTTTTAGTAATTAAGGAGATTTTATGAATCCACAACAAGTTCCACAAGGTTACCCACAACAACAAATGCCTCAACAACAGGTTAATGCTTCGATGCCGGACGCCCCTGGTGCTGACACAAGCGTTACTATGGATTCTCCGACCGCGACTCAGACCACTCTCCTCATTTCCGAGCTTCGCGACGGGCTCGTCATTATGAAAGACGGTTCTTTCCGCGCCGTGATCGCCTGTAAATCGATCAACTTCGACCTCATGTCCCAATCCGAGCGCGAGGCCGTCGAATACGCTTACCAAGGTTTCATCAACTCTCTTAATTTCCCAACACAGATTCTCATCCGTTCTCAGCGCGTCGACATCGGTCCTTACCTCGACCGCCTCGGCGACATCCGCAAAAACACCGACAATATGCTTCTTGGTGTTCTTATGGACGACTATATTAACTTCATTGACATCTTGAGTCAAGAAGCAAACATTATGGATAAGTCTTTCTTCATCGTCATCCCTTATTACACTTCCGCCGACGCTGAAAAAATTATCAACCAAACAAAGAGTCTCTTCGGTGGTCTCGGGAAGTCAAAAGAACCTGAAGTTACCAAAATCGACCGCCCGACTTACGACAAAGCCGTCTCCGAAATTAACAACCGCGTCGAGTCGATCATCTCCGGTCTCTTCCAGATTGGTATTCACTCTGTCCGCCTGAACACAAAAGAACTTTCCGAACTTTACTACAACTTTAACAACCCTGACACCGCCGTTCGTGAACCGTTCATTGATTTCGACAAAGTAGGTCAGCTCGTCATCCGAAAAGGCGAAGCTCCACAACAACAAGTACAAGGAGGAATGTAATATGCCTAAACAGAAAATGACCGCCGCCGAAATCGCGGCCCAAGCCCAGTCGATGGAAGATGCTGAGATCCAGCGCGCATTCGAACAGGGTATCACTACTCTTCGCGACATGATTTCTCCAAGCTCAATCGAAATCCAGTCCGACCACTTCCGTCTCGGTACTAAATACGGCCGCACCATATATATATACGGTTATCCACGTACCCTCTACACTGGTTGGCTCTCGCCCCTGATTAATATCGACGAAGTTCTCGATATTTCGATGTATATTTACCCTGTCGACACCGCAATCGTTATGAAAAACCTCCGTAAAAAGGTTACCCAGCTCGAGGCTGACATTTCTCTTAACGCTGAAAAGGGAAGAATTAGAAACCCAGAAACCGACGCCGCAATTCAAGATGCCGAGGAACTCCGCGACAAACTCCAGGTCGGTGCTGAAAAATTCTTCCGCTTCGGTCTTTATGTTACCCTCTGGGCAGATTCGATGGACGAACTAAACTTCGTCCAGCACAAAGTCGAGACAATTTTTGGTCAGCAAATGGTTTTTTCAAAAGTCGCAAGTAGTCAGCAAGAACAGGGAATGAACAGTACGATGCCGATGTGTACCGACCAGCTCCAAATCCGCCGCAATATGAACACTGGTGCGATTTCCACTTCCTTCCCGTTCACTTCCGCCGACCTCACTCAAGAACGCGGTATTCTTTACGGTATCAACCTCCACAACAACGGTCTCGTCATTTTCGACCGCTTCACTCTCGAGAACGCGAACATGGTTGTCTTCGCAAAATCTGGTGCAGGTAAATCGTTTACGGTTAAGCTCGAAGCCTTAAGAACTATGATGCTCGGCGCCGAAGTTCTGATTATCGACCCTGAAAACGAGTATCAGAGACTTTGCGACGCCGTCGGTGGTACTTATATTCGCTTAAGCTTAAACTCTGATGTTCGTATCAACCCGTTCGACCTTCCGAAAGTTGTCGACGCCGAAGACGCAAACGACGCCCTCCGTGCGAATCTTGTAACACTCCACGGTCTTTTCCGGCTTATGCTCGGTGGTAATCAAATCGGTCCAAACGGTCAAATCGTCCCGGCTCTCTCCGCAAACGAAGAAGCCGACCTCGACCAAGCCCTGATCGACACCTACGCTCGTGCCGGTATCACTTCCGACCCACTTACCCACCAAAGTACTCCTCCGACCATCATTAATCTTTACGATACTTTGCTCCACATGGGCGGCTCCGGTCCAAATCTGGCTCAGCGCCTCAGAAAATATACCACTGGTACATTCGCGGGTATTTTCTCTCAACAAAGTAACGTTAACATTAATAATCAGATGGTCGTCTTTAACATTCGCGACCTCGAAGATGAACTTCGCCCAGTTGCGATGTATATTGTCCTCTCTCACATCTGGAATATCGTCCGCGCACAACAGAAAAAACGTCTCCTGATGGTTGATGAGGCTTGGCAACTCATGAAATACGAAGACTCCGCTAACTTCCTCTTTAGCCTTGCGAAACGCGCCCGTAAATATTATCTCGGTCTCACCACGATTACTCAAGACGTCGAAGACTTTATGAGCTCTAAAATGGGTCGCGCGATCGTCGCAAACTCCTCGATGCAGCTTCTGATGAAACAATCCGCCGCCGCCGTCGACGTTCTCTCCGACGTCTTTAAACTTACCGAAGAGGAAAAACGCTTACTTAGTAGCTTCCCAGTCGGACAAGGTCTCTTCTTCGCCGGCCAAAACCACGTCCACATCCAAATCGTCGCCAGTGAAACCGAAGAGTCCCTCATCACCACGAACCCTAACCGAGCACCGCAATAAATCTTTTTGCTCATGCTTTATCTTTACAGATAAAAATGGTATAATATATGCATGAGTAAGGTCTATTTCGGGAAGGATTCTATTCGTCCTGATTTTACTGATTCTAACGAAGAACAAGATCTTTTTGAAAGCCAAATTTCGCGCACAAAACTAAAAAATACCGAACAAAACGCCATAAGCGACAATCCCGCCGAAGAGTTACAAGACGCAAGAACTCAAGAACAGGAATCAGATAATTTCTCTCAAAATAACCCAGATCAATTCACTTTTAGTGGTCAAGGCAAAAATAAAAAAGACGCCAAAAATCTTCAAACCACCCCTAAAAACAAACTCAAAAAAGGCTTACTGAAAAAAGGCATGCCACTTATGCTAATCGTCGGCGGTATTGTCGCGCTTTTTGCTGTTTTCTTCATTGGTGTCTCGACTTTGGGTCACAGTATCGAAACCCTCCTCACTTCCGCAACCGACACAATGTTCGGTTCCTATTCCGAAAATTCTTTGCGCGAGGTTTCCGAGCAAATGGCTGGCAAGCGTGGTAAAATGAGCGACTACTTTAAAAACCGCCTCGAAGACAACGGAATTTCTGTAAACGACCTCGGAAATAATCAGTATTCTTTCGAATATGGCGGCGACATCATCACCGCTGACAACTTAAAGTCCGAATACGTGAACAACCTCGAATTTCGCGAAGCTTTCACTAAGGCGAAACGGGGAAGAAGTAGTAATTATTACGACATCCCCGCCGCATTTATTTTCACCAAACTCGGACTAAGTCGCAATCTTTTCAAAAACTACAAATCCACCGGCGACAACAATGTTGACACTGCGAACTACCGCGCGACCGAGTCTGCCGTGTTTGACGGTACCAGTAAAACCCGCATCAACACCCTCGCCGACGAACCGGTTCTCGACGAAGACGGCAATCCAAAACTCGACGCCGACGGTAACCCGATTACTCAAACTACCGTCGCTGGCGAAGACGCCTCAAGTATCGCCGATGGCACCAGTTCAAAAGTTAAAGCCCAAAGTTATCTCGTCACCGCCGCCGGTAAAGTCGCCGACGCTGGCGACGGCGTTTGTAATGTTTTAAGGGTCGCCAACATGGTCGCAACCACAATCGCTGGCGTCGCAATCTATCAAGCTATTCATTATTTTATGGGTATTGTCGAAAACTTCAGCAAAACCACTTCGGGCTACGGCGAAGAAGCCGCCCAAAACCAAGCCTTAAACGACTTCTCCGACGTAAAAACCACCACCTACATCGACGCCGAAACTGGGGAAGAAAAAGAAGTTACCGGCGCTATGCTTGAATCCCAAGGTCTCCAAAACGCTATGGCGGGCGAAACCCCAGACACCAGCAAAACTAAAAATTATTCCGTCGGTGCCGCTTTTATCACTACCGCAATGGCAATCGGCACAAATCGCAAACTCCGCACCACTTGTGGCGGTGTTAAACTCACCTCTGCCGCCGTCAGTTTTGCCGTCGGTCTCGCGAGTGGCGGTATCGTGAGTAGTCTCACCACTATCGCCAAAAAGACAATTTTAAACGCCGCAATCGCCGCCGGTATCGCCGCCACCCTCTCCGTTCTCGTCCCACGTATCGCCTCGGTTCTTTTCGAAAATAAATTCAACTCTCTTGAGGGGGTCCCGGCCGGCGAAGAATTTACCAAAGGTGCCGCCCTCGCAAATAAACGCGTCGCAAGAAGCAGTAATGGCCAGCTCCTCGCAAATGCCGAAACCGCTACTGCCTACTCTAAACAAATCCAACTCGCGAACAACTTCGAAGCCGAGCTCGACCGTAAAGATCGCTCGCCTCTCGACGCCTCGAGCCCGAACACTTTCCTTGGTAACCTCCTCACGAAGTTCGCCGTCTTAAACGGTTCCTCTACTATCTCAAGTTACCTCACCACTCTCGGCAACCTCTCCCGCTCCGCTCTCAGTTCCGTCAGCAAAAACACCGTTAATGCTATTTCAACTCACCTCAATACCAACCTCGATTATAACTCTCTTATGTATCTCGCCGAAGTCAGCATGACCGAACCTGATTATAGTCTGAACGGCACTCACTATTCCGAAGTTCTCGGCGACGAATCCATTTGCGAAAATCTTGCCGACATCGGTGCCGCTTGTGATATGTACGGCTCCTCAATCACCGCGACCGTCCCAGAAGTCATGAATATTTCTTCCGATGACCCAAAATACCTCGAAATCGTCAATGAAAACACCAAAATCAACTCCGACGGTTTCCGTGAAGTAATCCCAAATTCACTCCTTGCCAATAAAATCAACTTCTGCGACGAGAGAAACTCTCCGGATGGCGTCTACGATGTTAATATTGCTAACGCTTTTAATATTTCACTTGGTTTCGGCGACAACATCCCAATTATTAGCAGTGTTGTCGACGCCGTGAACGCCGTGATCGAAATGAGCCCTGAAACTGAAGGTTGGGCGCGCGGCACTTATTGTGTCTACAATCCCGAAACAAACCCATATTCCGAAAAAATGGCCTATCTCCAGCACTTCCAAGAGGATCAACGTCTCGCGAGCCAGCTCAAATTCGAAGAAGTGACCGACGCCGACGGCAAAGATCACAATGCCGTTACTGCTTATAAAGAGGAATATTACTCTAAAAACCCGATCGACACCTCTACTGCCGGTCTCCTCGCCCTCTATACTGGTCAATCTAAAGAGACCGCTGAAGAAGTTTTGGCTCTAATTTATCTCGAAAACTACCTCGCAAACTACGAACCTCCGAAACTCACCGAAGATCCTGAAAACTATACCTACGAAGACGACCGAATTATCGAATCCGAATTTTTCGCAATCGCTCCGAAATATATCATATATGATATAAAGACACAAGGAATTACCGCATGAAATCCCTAAAACACCTCAAAATAACCTCAAAAATATATCATATAATGGTTATTTTGTCGCTTTTTCTTACGTCGCTAACTCCAATCATAAATGTCAGCGCTCTCAAAGAAGATACTTGGGATTATTTCGACACAAACGGCGTTTATTATTATAACCCCGACGGCGACACCGAATGTTACATGGACTGTTCCACCCCTACTGGCGACCAGATCACTTGGATTGGCGATTCTTACACTGAAGGTCTAAAACCTCAAATCGAATCGACGTTCAGCGGTGTAGATATTCATTCTCAAGTTAGCAAGCACTTCGGCTCCGACGTTTCGGGGAACGACTCTGGTCTCACTATTGCAAAACAACTCAAGAACAGTAACCAGCTTCGCAAGGTCGTCGTTTTTGCGCTCGGCACCAACGACGGAGTTTTAAGTGGTGATGCTGCTGCGATTACCGCCTCTCAAACTACTATTTCGAAACAAATCGACGAACTCGTAAACACTGTCGGCGGTAGTACCAGAATTATCCTCACCACCGCTAAAACCACAAACGGCATGGTTTTCGACGGAGTTAACAACGCTATCACCGAAGCGATGAATAAATATCAAAATATCTCCGTCGCCGACTGGGCTTCCGTCGCGACCGAGACAAGTTTCACCTCCGACGGCGTCCACCCAAGCGAAGAAGGTAGTAAACTCTATCTCGACACAATCCAGAAAAATCTCAAAAATTGTACAATTACTGGGGGCAGTACCGCCTCTCTCCCGGGGAACACCAATATGGAAAAAATCTGGAACTGGCTTATCAGCAACGTCCCCGAGCTCTCTGATAAACCTGAAGTTGTCGCCGGTATCCTCGGCAATCTTCAGGGTGAATCCAGTTTTAATCCTTTCGCTTATAATAAAAGTTCTAACCGTTTCGGCTTAATTCAAATGTCAATCGGTCAAGGTCACTGGCAAAAACTCGTCGACGCCGGTCTCGACCAATACGTTTACAGTAACACCGCTCCCCAAGATGCCGTCGACCAAGCAATCCAAATTGAATTAAGTTATCTCTTCCTTGAAGGTGGTTATAGTGGCGGCATTGCCAAATTCCTTGAAAAGCTCAACGTCGTCTCGAATAAATCTGGCGTTGAAGGCGCTCGTGCCTATTCCGACCTCTGGCTCGTCATCATTGAGCGCGCCGTCAACGGCTCCGACTCTCTCGAAGACTCCGGTGTAATTCAATACCAGCGCGAAATGTATTCTGGTCATCCCCAATATCAAGGTGTAAAATACCAAGGCGCCTCTGGTCGTCGTAAACACGCCGAGGATATTTTCAGTAGCCTCGCGAGTTCCGGCGTCGTCTCCGCCTCGAGTGGCGGCTCGAGCCAATGTATAAACTACGGCGCAGGCTTAACCGGAAACGGCTACGACACCGTCGAAGAGGCTGAAAACGCCATTATGAAAGAATATAAAGCAATCACCCCGCGCTCCTACGGCGTCAGTGCCGAGGGTGACAAATATCTCAAGAGTATGGGTATCGGCAACGTGAACTGCGCCTCTGGTACCGACCTTGAAAACTGCGTCGCCTTTTCCGCGTGGTTCGTCAATAAATTCGGTCCAACCAAAGTTTCCGGTCTCCCGAACGGTAGCCAAGTCGTCGACAAACTCGCCCAGTATGGCTATCAAACAGGGAACACCCCGAAACTCTACGCCGTTTTCTCGACCGCCAGTGGCTCGACCATGTGTGGCGCCGTCCTCTGTGGACACACCGGTGTCGTCCTTGGTATCAATGAAAGCAAAGGTACAATTATTATTGGCGAGGCTGGTTGTAGTAATGCCGACTTCACCGGCGCTCACGAATATTCTCTCAGTAAATTCTCCTCCGGTTACAAATACGCTTATATAAACCCAACAGGATTAAACTAAAATGAACGACGCCCTGAAAGATAAACTTAAAAAAGATAAGAAACTCATCATTATCGCCATCGGGATTTTTATTCTCTTAATTATTTTCATCGCCGCCTTTCTCAAACTCGGCAATAGCTCAAATCCAAGAATTATTATTACTAACCTCGACGATTACGTCGGCAAAATGCCTGTCACCACAAAAAACGAAATTTTCGAAGCCACTTACCGTGCCGCCGAAGTAAATTATCAGAATACCAAAAATTCAACCACTTCGGAGACTGCTTCGCAAAACCAATCCGCCCCTCAAATCTTAACCGACGATCAAAAGCGGGAAATCACCTCCGCGACTGGTGTCGTCCGTGAAAATTCTTTCCTCGAATCAGTCACAAACGGTATCCATTCCGGCTCTTTTATTGTCGACATTGAAAAATTGGAACTTTCTTTTAAAATTACTTACGATTGGAGTGAATTAAACCGCACTTCGACCCCAATAAACGCCACCAGTAGCACCAGTGTCTCCGCGAACTGTCTCCCCTTAAACGACCTGATCTACCCCTATTTTAAGTGTCAAAACCCATTTTCCGAAACCACCTCCGCCTATGACCTCGTCGACAATATTCTGCCTTTCTACGAATACACCGCAAATAGCTCTCTCGTCTCCGCTCAAAAATCTCAAGAATATTATGCTTCTTCCGACCGTTACATCGAGCTCGATATTGAATCTTGTAGCAACACTTCCGAAATCGAAGAGGGAATTAAACTCTTTAAAACCTACCTCGAAAAATATCAACTAAATCCCTCCGACTACATCCTCGAAATCCGCGACAAATGTAACGGAAAAACTTTGAAATATTTAAAACAAAATTTATAGCGTTTATGCTATAATAAATATATGTTAAGGTCAAAATTTATAAAAATTTTTTCATTATTTTTAGCGACCTTCTTATTTTTTACAACCCCTGTTTCCGCACTCTCGACCGCCGAGGTTTTCGGTGAGGTAAAACTCCCCGCCGGCCGTGAAGACGAGTGGGCAGAGAATAACTTCCTTTTTTACAACCCTTCCGGAACCGCTCGAAATAATAATGCTTGTACCACTGAATATGGCGGCGATGTCTCCGTTTCTGGTTCCGAAGCCGAACAAAAAGTCTGGTCAGCATTCCGTTCTGTTGGTTTTACCAAAGAACAAACTGCCGGCATTATGGGTAACGTCGCCGGTGAATCCGGTTTCAATCCAGTTCAACACGAGATCTCTCTCTATAATAAATATTGGAAATCTGGCGGACAACAAGTCGACGGTCACTTCGATCTCTCTCGAAACGAGAGTATTTCCTACGGTCTCGGTTTGATTCAATTTTCTTTCGACTGGCGCACTGAAATGTATAAATATGTCACCGGAAAATCTCCTGATACCGCCCAATATTTTAATAACCCAGAAAAATATTCTTACACTTACGGTTTAGCTGAAAAAGTTCGTACCGAGATTGGCGACGCCGCCTTCGATAAACTTATTGCTCTCCAAGTCGAATATCTCACCTCTTCCGCCCAATCCAGTGGTTATACTAAACGTATTACCGGCATGAAAGATAAAACCACAGTCGCCGACGCCGCCGGTTACTGGGCAGCAAGTGTCGAAATCTGTTCAAAATGTTCCGCTGGAACCGAGGAATATTCAAATCGTGTTAAAAAAGCACAAGCTTATTACGATAAATTCGCCGACGAAACTTTCATCGCCTCTTCCGGCGGGTCTGGTGGCACTGAAGGCAGCCAAACCGTTTCCGCGACAAATGTCACCATCATCGGCGACTCGATCACCAACGGTTCAAAAAGTTATCTCCAAAACTTAATCCCAAAAGCCAGTATCGACGCTCAAGATGGTCGTCCTTGGGAATCTGGGCTTAATATTCTCAAAAACACCAGTTCAGTAAAAACTCTCGTTTTCGCCCTCGGCACAAATAACTGGTCTCCGCAGCTTACCGCTACTAAAGTCCAAGAAGTCGTCGACCTTGCAAAACAAAAGGGTGCCACAAAAATTATTTTCGTCACCAACTATAATTCATCCGACGAAAACAAATATTCCGTCAACAATCTCGCTTTTAAACAAGCTCAACAAAACAACAATGAAGTCACCGTTGTTGACTGGGCAACCAGTGCTAAATCAAAAAATATTTCTTTCGACAGTATGTCTGTTCACCCGAGCGATGAAACCGGGAAAAAACTTTTTGCCGAACTAATCGCAAACGCCGTCGGCAGCAGCAGTTCAGGTAGTGGCGCTCATACTACCTCAGGTTGTGTTAACGGTGGTAGCGGTACAGGTTTTTCTGGCGACACCAATATCGGCTCCGAAGGTTTAACTTATGAGCAAGCAAAGCAATTTATGATGAACTACGGTGAGAATAAAAGTAATAGTAGTGCAAACGCTATGGGCTCCTCGCTTTGGGGAATGTGTAATGGCGGTGGTTCAAACTGCGTTTCTTTCTCAGCTTTCTTCCTTAATAAATTTACATCCACAAAATACGCCGATGGTAACGGAAAAGACATAGTAAACAATCTAAGTGGCGTACAAAAAGGTAGTACCCCACAAGTCTTTGCCGTTTTCTCGGTGACTAACAGCGGTACGCTCTGTGACGGCGTTCCTTGTGGACATACTGGTATTATCCTCGGTAAAGAAGGTAATGATTGGATCGTCGGTCATGCCAGTTGTAGTAGTTCCGGAAAAGGAAAAGGTGATGGTGTTTCAAAAAATGGTTCTGGTTTTGTTATAAAGAGTTCAAATATCACCACAGCCCTCTGGGCCGGTGGTACTGCCACTTATGCTTATCCGACAATCGACACCGCTTCAATTTCAAGTTATCTTTCAAGTGGAGTTTAAAATGGATAATCTACAAAATAAAATCAGCAACCTCTCAACAAAACAAAAATTTCTCATTCTCGATATAATTTTTATTATCATCATTTTACTTTGTGGTTACACAATTTTCACTACTACCCGCTCAAGCAGTTCAAAAATCTCTTCATCAGACGATTTTAAGGCTCTCGAAATTCCAGAGGTCCGTAAAAATGCTTTCAAATCCGAGCTCCAGTCTCTTCTCAAAAACACTTATAATGTCGAAACCACGAATTTTACTGTCCGCGAGGGAACTTTTAATGTCGAAACTATAAATTCCGTAAACACCGCTTACTTTATTATCGACCTCGACGAACTGAAACTTTCTTACGCCGTCCACATCCCTTGGTCCGACACCACTAATGTTTATTCCGACGAAATTTACATTGAGTGTCCGAAAAAATCTCAAATGAAATATCCCGAAACAAAATGTATTGGTCGCTATAATAAAGATACTTCATTCTCACTTTACCTCCCTTATATTGCTTATGACGATAAAAATAACCCAATCTACAAAATCGAAAATCGAAATGGCACGATTTTAATCACTCTTAATACCTGTATTAATAGTCATCTCAAAACTACTTATTATAATAGTGCGATCGAATGGCTAAAAACCGAGACAAAACTCGACCTTGATAATATTGAAATTATAACAGATGAGGCATGTTAAAATGAGAGAAGAAAATAAAGCTTATCAGAGAATCACTCTTATCCTCGGTATTCTTGCCGGTTTTATGTTGATTATTACTACTATTATCAGTATTGGGAATCGTCAAAACACTACCATTTCTACTACTGAAGTTTTTTATACTAATCCATATTCCGTCACTTTCGAAAATGATTACCAACTCAATTTCTTAGTCGGCAGGGAAGTAGCCACCGAGATTTATAAAGACATCGAGACTGCGCTCCTCGTCGGAAAAACCACTAATCTTACCGCTTCTATTAATGAAACCTCACTAACTACCGGCTCTGTTGATTCCGATTTTGTCTATACTTTTAATCTCACTACTTCCGAGCAAAAAGTTTACAATATTTTAATCCGCGTCGATGATAGCTATGGTACTCGTATGCGACTAATCGGAATAAAAGAGTCTAATTCAAACACTTCCACACTTTTTATCCACACCGATAATTCACCAATTGTGGATAACTTGAAAAACTGGGCAATTTCCGAAGGTTTCGACAATCCAACTATAAACTATTCACCAATTCTTTTTACCCTTGAATAGTTTTTTCACTACGCTCTCACTTCATCCACCGACGTAATAATCACTTGATTATCTTTAAAATTCGTCGCGAGCGCTCTCTGTCTCATCTCGTCGAGCTCCGAAAAAACATCGTCGAGCAATACAATCGGTCTTCGTCCAGTTTTCTCAAACACGAGTTGCGCTTCGATAAATTTTAGCGCTAAAATCATCGATCGTACTTCTCCGCGCGACGCCGACGTGTCCGCACTTTTTCCGTTAAAGATAAAATCATAATTATCCCTGTGTGTTCCATACGACGTGTGTCCAATATAGAGATCTTTTTTTGTGTCGCGTTCGAGTCGCGCGAGATACTCTGTCTCATTTAATAATTTATCCTCAAATACTTCGTAAGAAATCGCCAGCTCGTCTTTCGTGTTCGCAATCGAACGATAAGTTTCAGTTAACCTCTCATTAATCTGCTTCACTGTCCGCATTCTAATTTTTCGAATTTCGATTCCATATTTTGCGAGCATTACATTCCATGAAAACAGGGAAGTAGACGCAAAATCTCGATCCCCATTCGTACGGTTATCTCCGAGCATTTTTAGTAAATCGTTCCGCTGTTTTAATGCTTTATTATACCTCGACAAAATAATCCCATAACTCTCGTCAATTTCCCCTGCAATCCGATCGAAAAAATCACGTTTCTTTGTCGGCGAAGAATATAAAATGTGTAAATCATCTGGAATAAACAAAATCACTGGATATCTATATTTCAGCGGCAGTCTAATCGCTTTTTTATCCCCCACTAAAAACCTTTTGCCAATCTCTTTTGGCGCCGCTTCGTAAAGTTTTTTCTGAATTTTCGCGAGCCCCGCAATCGAGTTTTGTCCCTCTTGAGTTTTTAATTTTGGCGGTTCTACTTTTCCAGTCTGCGAATAAGTTACAATCGTTTTTTCACCGTCCACATATTCAAGTTCAATCCGATAAAAATCCGCCCCTCTCTTTATAATCGCTTCGTCCGCCGCCCGAAAACTTATTCCTCTTGTCGCAATATGAATTGCCTCGAGTACCGAAGTTTTTCCACACCCGTTTTCACCAACAATCAAAGATGTCTCATTATTAAAATTCATCTCATAATTATTATGGCACCTAAAATTCGTTATCTTAATATTTTTAATTATCATTTTACACCTCTCTAAATTAATTCACTCGCCAGGGAATTATACTTCTTATCCATGAATTGGCATTAACACATGTACATATCCCGTATCTTTTTCATCTTTCAGTAACACTGGTTGCATTTTTTCATTAAAACCAAGGAACAACTCCTCTGAATCAAAGCAGCTAATCGCATCTATCATATATTTTGAATTAAACGCAATCCTTGCTTTATTTTTCACCGCTGCCTCAATTTCCGAACTATTTTCCCCAAACTCATTCGCCACTGATGAAATCACTAATTTCTGCGTTTCCTCATCCGCTTCACAGATAACCGCGCCTCCCGACCCCCTCGAGAATAAAGCCGCGATTTTTACTACTCTCAGTAATTCACTTCGATTAACTCTTATTTCACATCCGACTTTGTCTGGAATTAAATTAGAAAAATCAGGGTACGATCCGTCAATCAATTTCGAAGTCATCTCGATCCCGCCGAATCTAAATCGCACTTGAGACTCGTCAAACAAAAACTCGATTTCTTCCGCCTCGTCATTCAACGCCGAAAGAAGCTCATTAATCGTACTTACCGGCACCGTCGCTTTTACCTCAGATGAAACTTTCTCGATAAATCGTTCTTCAATAATCCTATAGCCATCCGTCGCTGCGATATAAAGCGCCCCATTATTCGTGTGGAAATTTACCCCCGTAAGCACTGGCCTCGAAGTATCCGTCGACGCCCCAAGTTTCACTTTTGCCATCCCTACTTTAAATTCCGCCACATTCATCTTAAAAATCACCGCTTTCGATTCGTCCATCCCTGGCAGTTCCGGATAGTTATCCGCGAGCGTTCCGTTTATCACTGAACGATATTTTCCAGATGTAATTACAACTTTTGAGTCTTCACTTTTAATAGTTACTTCGTCGGAGGGAAGAGCTGAGATAAAATCTGTGAGTAGTCTCGCTGGAACCGTAATCACCCCATTTTCCGCTTTCGAAGTCGGCAAATATTCCACAACTGCCATATTTAAATTAGTTGTCGTCAAACTTACTTTTCCGTCATCTGCTCGAATCAGTACATTATTCAAAATCGGTAAAGTTGTTTTTGCTCCTGCTGCCGTTCTCGACACAATATTTAATGCCTTTGCAAGAACTCCTTGTTCTACTTGTATCTCCATACTCCTCCTTTTTTATTAATTTATTAATAATGATAATAATAAGCTATGTGGAAATGTGTAAATCTTGTCATTTTAAGAGGAAATTCACCCCTCTTCCATGTGCAAATCCCGTTCAAAACACTCGGTAAAACTTTCCCACAATCCATCATTTTATGTGGTAAACTCACCAATTTTTTATTTTCCTCGACTTTTTCGCAATTTTTCACACAGTTTCCCCACAACCTTACCCACAGGTTTTTACACATTTTTTCCACCGCGCCCACTTTTTCACTGAAAAATACACAAAATATGAACATATTTTTCCATAAAAAATCCCCAAAAATTTCACGAATCTCCAGAAATTGTGTAAAACTACTCATAAATATGCTCCTTAATTTCTTGAAGCTCGTCACGGAGTCCGAAATTCATCTTGATATCAGTCTTAATCTTTTTAATTCCATGCATCACCGTTGTGTGGTCCTTCATTCCGACGAGACTCGCGATTTTTGGTGTCGAAAGCCCAAGTTCCTCAGAAAGCATATACATCGTTACTTGTCTCGCATTTTTAATGTGCGCCACTCTTGTTTTTGCACACATTTCGTCAACCGACAGATTATAATGCCTTGCTACTTTTTCCATAATCTTCTTCGGTGAAACTGATTTTCCTCGACTCGAGCTCGCTGCCGTGTTTGTAAAACCGCCGTTGATAAGTTCCATCGGCGTTACACCCTTAAGATCCGCAAGAGTTACAAGTCTCGTGTAGTCTCCCTGTAAATCTCGAATATTTGTCTTTACATTTTCCGCAATATATTCAATCGCCTCATCTTCAATCTCCACCCCGTCAAACTCTGCTTTGGCTTTCAGAATCGCGCATCTATCTTCAAATGACGGCATCTGTAAATCAAACGATCCGCACATCATTAGCCTTGAGTAAAGTCGCTCATCAAGGTCCTTAATCTGGTTTGGTAGACGGTCAGAAGTAATAATCACTTGCTTATTACTGTTTTGCATATCATTAAACAGTTCGAAGAAATATTCTTGTGATGCATTTTTCCCGACGATCATCTGAAAATCGTCCATGATTAAGACGTCGAGTTTCTGATATTTACTCTTAAACGCGTCGATTGTTTTTTTCTGCAGGGAAGAAACGAACCCCGAATAGAAATGCGACGTCGGCGTATAAAGAATCTTCAGCTTCGGATTGCGCCGCAAAAGTTCATTTCCCACCGCTTGCACAAGATGTGTTTTTCCGAGTCCCGGTCCACTATAAATAAAGAACGGATTAAATTTTGTCCCCGGATTTTCAATTACGTTTTTTGCAACGCTCACCGCAAGATTATTATTCTGTCCAACCACAAAATTATCAAGCGTATATTTCGAGTTCAGTCCCGTCGAATTATCATTATTAAATTCCGTCGCCCCAATCATGGTCGAAATTTTCTCAGGTTTCCCATTCCGCGCAATCACCTCGTGTGCTTTTTTGACTTTATTTTTATTATCAAAAACCACATACTCGACATTCGCAACCTCGACATTACAAGCTTTTAGCGCCTCGCGAACTTTCGCGTCAAACTTCTTTTTCATCTGTGCCTGAATAAAGATATTCGGCACCCCGATCTGGATTTCGCCGCCTTCACTCGACCTTAAAGTAGTATTAGAAAAATAAGTAACAAACTGTTCATGACTCAGCTTTTTCTCGAGTATCGCTAACACATTTTTCCAGACGTCGAACATTTTACCTCCTCAAACACTTTTATTACTCCGTCTATATTACTCCACTGAAATGCTGTTTTGTATCAACATCTCACTACGTTGTCCCACCGTAATATGCCTCCAACTAACTCTCATTATAACAGACTTTTCCACAATTTTCACCACATTCTCCCAACATTTTATAATATATTTTTTCTCAACAGGGGTAGACTTTTCCACAACTACCGCCCTCAATCTAATTATCCTGTGGAAAACTCCTTGAAAAATGTGGATAATTAAGGTATAATATTCTTAATTTTAAAAGTATTACAAAACATTTAAGGAGAAAAAGAAAATGCCTAAGCGTACTTATCAGCCGCACAAGCGCCAGCGCAAACAAGAGCACGGCTTTATGAAACGAAACGCCACTAAAAACGGTCAAAAAGTTTTAAAACGCCGCCGTATTAAAGGTCGCGCCCGTTTAACCTATTAAAGCTTACTAAAAATAACCTCTCAAAAAGGTTATTTTTATATGATATAATAAATATATATGCGTCATTCGGGTGAGGCGATTCGAGATATTTTTGACTTCGCACCAGGCGACAAAATTAAGGTTGCCCAGCTTTTTGTTACCCAACTTCTCTATAATCTCTCTTGTCTCCTTCCGCCGATTGCGACCTCTGGTATCGTCTCTGTAATTACCACTAGTCAAGATTTTAAAGTTATTTATTTCTACGTTATCCTCTATTTAATTTTTATTATTATCCAGTTTGGGATGCGCTATCTCAATTATCGTACCTATAATATCCTTGCAAACTATTATTATTCCTATGTCCAGCAACAACTTTTTGAACACGTGTCTAATAATGACAGTATTCTCGAAAAACTCAGTAAAGGGAAGATTACTGACACTTGTTCTGAAGATGTTGCTTATATTATTCAAACCGTTGACGCCGCCTCAAGTGCGCTCGCCGGTCTCATTCAGCTTTTGATGATTATTGTGATTTTCGCCTCGCATAACATTTTAATCGCTTTGATCGCTCTCGCGATTGACGGTCTTTATGTTTATGCTATGAATAAGAATTCCCAAATGATTGCGAAATATTACGAAGGAACAAGAAAATACCAAGATAAAATTATCGACATTCTAAATCAAATGCTCGGCAATCTTAAGCAGGTAAAAACTCTAAATATGATGCCGAACCTCACTAAAAAACTCGACAAAAATCGCAATAGTTATGACATTCAATATGATAAAAAACGTACCTATTACGACTCACGTTATTGTAAGTTACCTCTGATTGTCTATATCGGGAAAATCCTCCTCTATATTCAGCTCGCCTACTATGTCTATCACGGTACTATGACAATCGACACGCTTGTGCTTTTAATTTCTTACTTCGAAATGGTGATCGATACCTCAGATACTACTCTCGAACATCTCTTAAATGTTACAAATTACGCCGTCCGTATTACTCGTATTAAGCATATCCTCAATTTCTCGAATGAAACTTCTGAAATTGACTTTGGCGACATCGAAAATGACTACATTAACGGAATTGTTACTTTTGATAATGTTAGTTTTGAAACTCACGATAAGCAAATCTTAAAAAATGTCAGCTTTAAAGCGATGCCGAACGAAATTACCGCGATCGTCGGCAAACCTGGTTCAGGGAAGACTACAATTATCAATCTCCTCTATCGTCTTTATCGTATTAAATCCGGTTCAATTATGATTGACGATGAATCCGCTTATAATTACACGAAAAAAGTTTATAGTTCAAACGTCTCTGGTGTTTTCCAAAAAGCTTTCGTCTTTAAAATGAGTATTAAAGATAACCTTGCTCTTGTTGATAATAATTTAAAACATCAACAAGCCGCTCTAAGACGCGTCGGTCTCTTAAAAGAAATTGAACACCTCCCGTACGGAATTAACACGATTATCGATGAAGAAAATCCACTCCTGACCGACGGCCAGCTTCAAAAACTCGCCATTGCTCGCGCAATTTTGTCTCGTGCCGAAATTCTTCTCTTTGACGAGGTTACCTCAAGTGTCGACCCTGACACGATGCATGACATTGTAAATATTATTAAAGATCTTAAAGAGGACCACACAATTATTATCATTACGCACAACCCAGAACTAATGAAAGCTGCCGACCAAATCGTCGTCCTCTCGAACGGTAAAGTCGTGGCAAAGGGTAAGAATAAAGAAGTTTTCGCGAAGTCTGCTCTCTATCGTGAACTCCAAACCGCCCACTTTAACCAGCCAAGTATCATCGAAACCGTTAATGACTCCCCAGGCTACACCGATCCAAATAAATAAAAATAGGCATGTCTTTCTTCGATTATTCTTATGCTCGCAAATTGTATATTTTTATCCCTATAAAATCGAAAAATCTATAGTATTTTTCCACCGTCCGCCCAAATCTATGTTATAATTAAACAAATGTTTGAGTTAATTGATTTTCTGATTGTCAATCCGATTGTAAATATTTTGTTTGTGATTTACAATTTTGTCGGCGATTTTGGGGTGGCGATTATTCTGTTTACAATTTTAGTAAAATTTTTGATGTGGCCTCTGACTAAACGTCAGCTTCACCAGACTAAATTAATGCGCAAAATTCAGCCGGAACTCACCGAAATTCGGAAGCGCTGCAACGGTAATAAACAACTCGAGTCGCTCCAGATGATGGACCTCTATAAGAAGAATAATATAAAGCCGTTTCGCTCGATCTGGACAATTTTAATTCAGCTTCCGATTTTTATCGCCCTCTTTAATTCGATTAATGTTATGGTGAATCCGCGCGTGACAGACTATGTTGAGAAACGTGCTTACGCTCCAGTCGCCTCTCTTGAGCGAATTAACGACGTGATTGAATTGCAAAAACCTTATCTCGAATATCTCAATAAAAAGGCTGAATGTGCTAATAATTCCGATTCTGAAGAGTGTCAAAATCTCGAAGCCGTAAGTTATGGTTTTGAGCCGAAGCTCTTCGGTATGATTGACCTCTCCGCGAAAGCCGGTTTCGCTTCGAAGAGCTCGTTCGCTATTTTCTGTTTTGCGATTGCCGCGGCGTTTATTCAATATTTAACCTCGAAACAACAAACTGCGAGTGGCAAAAAAGGCGGTTTTAGAGATTCCTGGAAGAAAATGGTTCAAGACGCTAAGGACGGCAAAGATCCAGACCAGGCTGAGATGAATAATATGGTTAGTTCTCAGATGTCGTTTATGATGCCGCTGATGATGTTGATGATTATGATTAATCTAAGTGGTGCGATCGTTTTCTATTATTTCTTAAGCTATTGTATTACCTTTGTTCAGCAGAAAATTATTCTCAATAAAGTCGATGACACCCTTGATGATAACACTGACCGCGCGATTTTGCGTGAGCTGAAGCAAAAAACGAAACGGATTCAAGAAGCTGAAGTAATTAAAAATAAGAAAACTGGCACTACAATTCGCACGATTTCCGCGAGTGATGCTAAAAATAAAAACAAAAAACAAGATTCCGCTAACCATAGTGGTTAGTTTAAGATGAGTAAGCGCAACTATGCGCAAAGGAGTTTTTATGAATAAAGATGAATCAATCCGCTTTGCGACAAAATATATGGAAGATTTATTGTCGTTTTTTGGAATTAATGTTGCGATTTATTCGACAATCGAAGATGACGTCATTCAACTTTCCGTCCCGAGTACCAGTTTAAATTCACTTTTAATTGGTCGAAACGCTGATAATCTTCGCGCTCTTCAATATATTGTTAGTCAAAGCCTCGCCGCTCGCGACGCCGAGGTAACTCGTGTAAATGTTGACGTTGCTGATTATAAGCGTAATCGTGCCGACCGTATCGAGCGCCAGGCTGAAAACTGGATTAAACAAGTTCGCTCTACTGGTAAACCGCTCACGCTTGAGCTTAACCCTGCTGACCGCCGCGTGGTTCATAAAGTCGTCGAAGACTATTCCGATATTGAAGCACACTCCGAAGGGGAGGGACGCGAACGTCACATTATTATCTCGAAGAAAGATCTCGGCGACGATGCTAAATAAAAAATATCGTTTTCATTCGCGCGGTGGCGTAAAATATACTTATCAAAAGGGAACTACGAAACGCGGTTCAAAAATTTCTCTTACCACCGCGAAAAACACGCGTCATAAAATGCGCTTTGCCGTGGTGATTTCGAAAAAAGTCATTAAATCCGCCGTTGGCAGGAACCGCGTCCGCCGCCGAGTTTATGAAGCTATTCGTCTTAACTTCGATAAATTTCCAAAAGAAACTGACTATATTTTTAACATTTATTCCGCCGATGTCTTGAAAATGGATTTTTCTGAATTACAAAATTTAATTTTGGGTTTAGTTGAATGAAAAAATAAGAATCGCTCCCGACGCAACATAAAGTATTTTCCCGAATTTCACGATTTGGTATTAAGTCTAATTAAGTAAAACCAGATTGTCACTTTTTAGGAAACTAAATAGATTATTTTTCGAGCGGGTAGGAAATTTTTCCGATTTTCGTGAGGCCGAGAAATGAAACTGTGTTTCATTTCGTAGTTCCTGCCGGGAGAAAGTCGTGAAAAATTTCCGTCAGTCAAGCGAAG
>Ga0181612_118968_pt1 | contig 26352 bp, 12 predicted proteins | sample HoacroProtozoa21_FD_119630 | JGI IMG/M metagenome (GOLD analysis project Ga0181612, IMG submission 119630) | Hoatzin crop microbial communities from Cojedes, Venezuel. Combined Assembly of Gp0051906, Gp0051904, Gp0051908
GCGCGTTGGTGCACACAGATCTCCTCTGTCTTGGAGAAAGCATCTTCTGGGACAATGTAACAAGCATGGTGGGGCCTCTGCGCCTCTCCCCGAAGAGCATGAGGAAGAAAACTTGACTGCAGGTGTTTGCAGTGGCAAAATGGCTCTGTCAGGAGATGTTTTGGGAAGACAGGGAGGAGGTTAACAGCAACAATGTGAGGCAGCAAGGCCAAATTTGCATGACACAGCCATATGGCTATTGAACTATGACTGTCAAATGGCTTTCTGTTGGTGGGTGAAGAGGGCTGGGGTGGTTGGAGGTGTCGTGCTCTGGTGGGGAGCATTCTTCTCTGGGTGGCAGGGACTGCATGAGGTGCCCTCCTCCTCCACAGCTCACCAGCAAGGGCTGTCCCTTGGCTGCGGCTATTGCTTGGTGCAGTTAGTTTTTATTGACTAAGATGACCTGAATAGTTTTCATTTATGTACCTTGCTTTTATTGTAATTTAGCCCTGTAAATACTCAGGAGGCTCCTTAAATAACAAAGATGCTATTAATTAGAAACTGAAAGGAAAGTAAGCTTTAAAACAATACTTACTAAAAAAAAAATCTTTTATTATACATATGTATTTAAAACTACACCTTCAGTCTTGGAGTCATGCAACAGATAAAATGTTTTGACAAGTGAAGGCTGAGCTTACTATAGAAGAAATCTATGTAATTATCTTTTTTTCCTTTCCCTTTTTGTTTATTTTACATATTTGAGACACTGTTGTTACAGTCAGTTTCATTGCACTCCTCCAAGGTCACTGTTTTTCCCATCCAGTCTGTTGGATATTTTACCCAATAGTGAGGATATTTTTTAAATAGTAAAAATAACACTAAATGCATTTTCAGATCCATAGGAGCAAACATAAGAATTGGGACTGATTACCCTGCGAAACTATTCTGCTCCCCTTGTTTGAAGTTGAGCAGGTTTCATGCTGATACTGTCTCTTAAAATAGGGGAAAAGGGAGAGAGAAGAAATAGCAATAGCTAAATGGAAGACCTTATAGCTAAAAGCCTAATGTGTAATAGAATATTTTTCTGCCATTTATGCAATACACAATTAAAGAATAAAGACAGTACACTGGACTAGAAGCTGAACTCTTCTGAAGTGAGATGAAAATTTATCTGGTTTATTGTGCTTTTAAAAAGATATTGTTTGTTTTTCTGCTAATGAGTGTGTGCCAGATTATCGTTTACCAGTTACCATTCCAGTCCAAATCAGAATTGAAGTTGGCAGAACATAAAGGAAATTTCGAGACAGCTAAATGTCATCATCCAGAGCTTCATGTACTGTATTTTTTTTGTAACTTCGAAGTTAAGGTGGATCGAGGAACAGGCATATTACAGTCACCAGCACAATATGGTGTTCAGTTCAGATAACTCCTCTCTTTATGGATTCCTCCTATTTAAGTATTGATTAAAATCTTAGTATTACTGCATTTAAAATTAAAGATCCAATTGTCTGTTAAAAATAGAGTTGTTTAAAGTGGAATATTGGTATGAACTTCTCTGAAACTTGTTTCTTGCCCATTGGTTTGAATTTACTGTTTCTGCGTGACCAGTACCCAGTTACCAGCGGCAGAAACTGAATAACTGAAGATGAAGCCTTGAGGGGAATGACCATTTCTTACCCCTCAGTGAGGAAGTGCATATAAAGCAGCATGCTTTTCTGTCATAAAATAGCCTGACTGGCTGTGGTGGTGTGAAATTTTGTTATTTAGGTTTTTTGCTCAGGTGACAGGTATAGCCATTTCACTGGGTCATAACTTGCACTGCATAAATGTAAGAGTATGGAAAGGTTGAGAGGAAAAAGAAACCGAAATCATCGATTTGTGTGCCCTGGGCACATTGACGGGTACAGCTAGAGTGACTTCTGCCTGAGTTCAGCACTTACCAGCAGAAGCCAGAGTTTGTACAGTGAAAGCTAAATGGCGGGTCAGTCCAGAAAGTCTCTTTGGGCAGTACTAATGAGCTTGGGGATCCTGAGTAGGTATACATTACCTGTCTAAGCATTACTGAAGTTTTCCTAAGAAATTAAGTTCATGTGATTTGCATTGTCTTTGTCTGTCCATCCCTCCCATGATAGAACACTTGCCTCTGTTAAACAACATCCGCCATGTCCAACGGTGTTAATGTGCTCAAGGATAGGAGATTCCTACAGAAGTTGTGAGTATTAGTGGCTGAGGAGATGAAGGAGGCTGAAGTCATGCCACTCCCTCCCAAAGTAGGAAGAGCACAGCTGTTGATTCACTCTTAGCAGTTGGGTCTGCGCGCACTGACTGGCCAAACAGTACGTGGCATCATTGTCTGGGTTATAGCAGAAGTTTGTGAGGCTCTTCAGCAGACATGGGATATGAAAGTGTAGAAAAGTAGATTCCTTTAGTTCTGATGCTTATAAAACAACATATGTATTCGTTACGTAGGCTGCAGTCTGGTATGAACTTAATTCAAAGGCTGTTGCAAATGTCTATTTGCAGAAGGGGTATGAACTTACTCTTTTTAAAGTATGCTTTTGACTGTAATTGTGAAATGCAGATAAAGTTATAAATCCATCAGCGAACTGACTATTTTAAGCCCATCTAGTCATGTTTCCAGAGATAAGATTTTTTTTTTACAAAAGGAGGTATTTTTAGATGGATGAAATGAGCGTATACCACATGCTAGAGGTATGAAGCAGCTTTATAAGTTGTAAATTTAAAGCCTTCTGTTTACAATATATTTTGAAATCTAATGGTGTACAGTATTTATCATGTCATATGTCATTACAGAAATGTAACACAGTTCTCAATGTCTGCAGAACAATCCATTGCTATGTTGAAGTAAAGAATCATCAGATAAATTTATTGTTTACCAGGCAACCAGAAATTTTATAATGATAAAGTCCCTATGTAGTTAATTTCTGTAGTGCTTGCATGAGGACTTTTTGTTACTAAGCTAAGTATAAAAACATGTATAAATTCCTTTGAGATGTTGGAGTGTGATATGTAATACATAAAGACTCCTTGGTTTGTAGACCGCATTTTCACCCTAACCCACAATAAGAATGTGGATTTTCTTTATGATTTTGTTCTGTTTGTTTTGTATTATGGCCCAGCTAGCATTTCCAAATAGATCTTGTGTATAACAAAATGCCTTCCTCTGTCAGTACATAGATTTTTTTTTTTTATTTTTTTATTTATTTTTTTTTTTTAAACTAATTATGGTATGGTTCTCATCCAGGTTGGTCCTGTAGCAGTGGAGCTCCTGTTAATTTTGTTACTGGATCTGTAGAGCTTAGTATCTCATAGATACACTGAATATATATCCTATAAACATGCACAACACAGAAGAAAATAAAAAGATACCCAGGCATTCCTTTTGACTGGGACTTGATAGAAAGCCTGTTTTGAGTGTGGGGATGTGACAGTTCAGCCATTTTGGAACATCTACTCTTGGCAGTCAAGTCAAAGAGTTTGTTACAGTCTGTTCTTGATACTGTTTTCCAAGCATAAGAAGCTTTATGCTCCAGTAATGATGACAGTGTAAAAAACAGTGTGATAGCCTAGTACCACCTGTGTAGATGGGCTATTGTGCTAGAGGTGCTGGTGTGTGTGGGTTTGGTTTGTAGGGTTTTCTTTTCAGTTCAGTTGTAATCTGTTTAAAGCTTGGTCTATTACCGGTCCCCTTGCTGTAGGGCAGCAAGTATCTAGTTGGTTTAAATGGCATTGTATTGGATTATAAAACACTTTTCTAGTCGTGAGTTGCTTATTTTTAGCAGTGATCACAGAAAAAGTAATAGGTGTAAACATATGACTCTACAGAGAATGGGGACAAAGGGTTGGTGAAATGACAATGCAGTGGACAACTGAGCAGCTGTTTTTGTTCCAAGTATAATAAGCAGTGCATTCTGAAGGCATGCAGGTCTTCCTGCAAAAAATTTGCCAAACTTTTATTCTGGAGATGAGAGATTATACTGGTAACTGGGAGAGAGCTCAAGAGAAAAATTTGTTGTCCCAGGATTAAGCTCGCCATCTGTGATGATGATCTTTCCTGGACTGACACATCCAGGGTGTGACCAGTGCTTGCCTTAGTTTTCTCGTCATGCTCAGATTTAATTATTTGTATTTAGAATGAAATCCCTTAAAACTGAAAAATTATTTACATTACTTTACATCCTTTTTGAAATGCTACATCCACAGGAAGTGATTTTCCTCTTGCTAGTTATAGCAGTGAAGAAATAGTGCTGTAAGTGACCGTACTGTGTGGTTGGATGGGATGTGATCCGCGGACGGAATGGTTAAAACTTGAAAGCCTCGCTTCACCTTCTTTTGCTCGCTATCCATTTTCTAAGGAATTATTAGCAGTTGCTGAAGGCAAAAGTGCTACATGGCTCTGAACTCTCAATGCGTAGAGAACAGATCAAATGTACTTTTTTTTTTTTTTTCCTAAAAAATGGAAACTACTGGAGTTGGAATTTGTTCTGACTGAGGACTAATCTGACAATGCTTACTAGGTTTTAAGTGAGAGAGAAATATAACCTAACAATTGCGTCAACTGTTGTTTTTCAATCTGTTTTTCATGTCCTACCACAGGGAGGACACTAGCAGAATGAGGAGGGACCAAGAAACTATTTTAATGAAACGTTAAGCACTGTTGAGAGAGGTATGGCTGAGGGTGCTGCGCTCAGAGACACAGACACTCTTCTAAAATAAGTAAGATTATTTTCCCCTCCTTTTTTTCCTCGCGTCAGTGTTCATCCCATCTTCCACATCGTATTTGTTAGGCTCAAGATTTTGAAAAGATAACATCTCCTTTCTCTCCGTATCAAGATCTCAATCCCATCTGCGCTGACATTTTAGCTTTATGAGGGAGAATGCATTACATAAAGTTTCCATTAGCCTGCAAAATATTAAATTAAGTGTTGAAAAGATGAGTTGTTTTTGATGAGTGAAGCTGAGCAAGCCACTGGGATGATTTGTACTCGTCAAAATTAGATCAAGTTTGGTTTGGGTTTTTTTTTAAGTTAGAAAGACAACTTAGCCTACCACTCACTTTCCTTCCCTTCTCTTTACCCTTGTTCAGAAAATGAAATACACTGAACAAAGGCCAAGTTCTTAATAACACAAGTGAAAGCGTAACTATAATTTGTAGTTGGGAATACTGTGAGTAGCATATGTGGCCGTACATTCCTTTGGCAAGATGTTATTCACATTCTCCTTGAACATATAATTAGGTATCATTGCTTAATAAGGAGAGAACTTCTTTGTCAAACACTTCTGCAGCATTAAGCTTTCAAACTGCGTATTGTAATAGAGTGCTTTGGAAGGTATCAGAAGATTCAACTGCTGCGGGTTTTTGTCTTGATGGGAGATAACGTTGCTACAGCATTAACTGTAGTCTAAAATAGGTAAAAGTGTAATATGCAATGATGTATTTGTGCATAGGTAGTGCAGGAATATAAATGAAATGTGTCTTGACATGCACTCATGATAACATTTTTCTAGCTTGTTTACAAAATGAAAGAGTATCTGTCTGTGGTAGAAAATTCTATGTTTAAAGCTGTCTCCCACTGTCCTTTGAAGTGTTAAATCCTCCTAGGTTTCATTTTTTTTGGCACAAGAGGAGTGGATGTTTAAGAAGCCAACAACATTAGCTTGCACAGGAGCATTCCTGTCTTACTTTTTTGCTAGGTCTGTTTCCTGTGTTGGGGGAAGGGGAATGAGCTCACAGCTGCTCCTGAAGTTCAAGATGAAGCTGCTTCTTTAGTGTGTTTTAAGCCTTGGTCACAGTTTCTTACTGGAAGTCTTTAAATGAGCTTTAGTCTGATCTTCAATTGCTCTTTTAGAGGCATGAAATCTCCTTCCTTCTCCCCACTCTTCCCTCACCCCCCATCCCAGTCGCCAGCAACTAAACCCACTCACTAGTAAAACAAAACTCCTATTATCTGCAAAATAGACATCCAAGAGAACTCTCAGAAGCAGAGCATTTTGATGTACATATTTCTGATACCAAGTAGGTAATTGGTTCAGCGTCAGTTTGACAGAGTGATAGATCAATATTTGTTTGCGATTTCCCCCCCCCCTTTTTAAAGTGTTGATGCAGCACAAAAGATTGGCTACTTTGGATACCAAAGCTGAACCATTTGAATCTTAATTTCTCAGATAAGCTGAACATCACAGAGAAAGGGAGATTAATTTTCTGCCTGGTTATTTATGGTACCTCGAGTAATTTGTGTGGAAAAGCAACAGCCTATTCCTCTCTTGCATTTCCTTATACATATTTTAAACAAAGTCTTCTGTCTGAATTTTGGCATACATATTCCCTGATCAGAAACACTTCTAGTTTTTCATAGTTTTACAAACAAATTAAAGCCCCTCCTTCTTCTGTTTGTCCGGTTAACATTTTTATTTGCCTTGTTGCAGTCACGTGTGTATAGAAGTGGTAAACCAAGCCTGCAGTGGGAAGAATATCAGTGTTGCAGTTATTTTCTTTCATGTGCTGGTAGGACTTTCTGTTAAGGTACCTTTGCTTATATAGACTGAAATGTTTGGGTGAGAATGAAAGACACATATTGTTGGTTGTATTTGATTTTCCTGCTTGAGAGCAGCTTGATGGTTGGTACACAAAGGGTGTGTTTTGTTTGAACTATAGAATAATGGGAAATAAACATGTTGCCTATAGCCCAGGACAATGGGTACGCAGATGGGAGTCCAGTTTTCAGTGTGGCTGTTTTAAAATCTGAAGGTAGTTTAATCCAAAAAGAGCCGACAAAGGAGTTAATGTTGGACTGTCACTGTTGATTTACAAAAGTTATGGCATACGAGGAATATAGTGGAAACCTGGATGAGCACCAGCATTGTAGACCAGGTAACTGAGGTAGTTATAAACCTGGATTCTGATCCGGGTAAAATGATGGAGTAACTGTTGTAGGACTTGGTTAAAGGATAGAGGAGAATCACAGGATGTCACTAATGTTTGTCAGCATGAGTTTGTTAAAAATAGGTCTTGTTACACTACTACCCTTGCCTTGTTTTTGAGGTGTTTATATGTTGGGCTGTTGGCAAAGAAGTAGTGTGAAAATACACGTTCAGACTTCTGTGAGGTCACTCCCTTGGTGCTGTTTGGCATTTTTGTGAAGAAACAAGAACAATGCATGATGAGAAGGACACGCAGTAGCTGAATCAGACCTAAAGGGAGATGATTACAGTTATGTTTCAGGTCCTTGAGTGTCTGTGTGTGCCGGTGGGTTGCCAGTCCTCCACACTTTTTTTTTTTTTAATCTGCGCCCTTGTAAAAATAATCATCAAGTTTATAGCTCATTCAAAGATTGAGAAAATAATAGTGAATGGAGCAAATAGCTGAGTGACTGCTTGTCAAACTGGGCAACACAAGATCATTGCTTCAATATAGCAAATGTAACATTGTGCATAAAGAGACAAAGGCATAAGACTTCTCTTTAGAGCAAGAGACTCCATCCTGCATAACCATCTGTGGCCAGAGGGCTGACATGATCTCTGGGTACACAAGCTGGAAAGCTTGGGAATGGGAAGGGAAGTGACACTTTCTGACACTGAGAGGACTAAGACTGGATTGTTTTCTCTAGTTCTGGTGTCCATAAGTAAAGAAGAAAATAGATGATGGCTCGAAGAAGAGTTGCAAGAATGATCAGAGGGTGGAAACAAACTTTAAGTAAAAAGGTTGTTTGAGTTTAAGGTATTGAGCTTAACAAAAAGCTAAAAGGTATTCTCTTTGAGTATTCGTAATGTATAAGTCTCTGAACTTCTGGTATTTAATTCTAGCTGGAAGAATAATGTAGCCCCTCTATTCTGATTCCAATTCTGTCATGTCTTGACAGTTTTAAAAGCTTCACAAATTTTATATATAATAAGAGCTTAAGAGTATTCAGCAAAGTAGTTAAATATAACTGACTGATTTTATAGATGGAGAAACTGGGGTAAAGTCACATGCTGTAGTTCTACCTCTGGATTTTTTTATGGAGTACATTTACAGAAATCTGAGGGTATGAGTATTTTCTAATTATGTAGTCCATTGAAACGGTTCTGTGAACTTTCCAAATTCCGGGTAATTAAGTTATTTTTCTTAAAGAGAATTTACATTTGTTACATGAGCTCTGATCTTAAGGAACTGTATTAGTATCTGTGATCCTAAAACTGAAATTCAGTGGCAACTAAGGTGAAAGTGAAAGCTAGGGGGTTTGATAATTATCTGATAACTGCAAAAAGTAAACAGTAGCATGCATAATGAAAAATATATTAAAATACTTTATTTAATAACCCAATGACAGATACACATACCCATGTACAGGTTACTCGGAAAAATCAAACAGCTGAGACTGATAGGGACTATAGCAGATTATAGAGAAAGACGGCAAAGTCAAGAAATGTGTGATAGAGTGTAACATATTGGAAATAGTATAAAGAAGAACAGGTAGTTCGGCTCTTAACTTTTAAAAATGCGTCCTCTTATTTATAATGGGATCAGTATATCACCCAGTATATATATGTGTATAAATATATGTGTTATTTCTGGAAATGAAAATAATTTTTTCTGTATGAAATGCCATGTGGGGAAAAGTTTTATTGCTGTTTCTTACCATTAAAATATATATTAAAGAAGAAGTAATACAACTACTGAATTATTATTGTAGATTTTGAATAAATGTTCATTATACACTGTCTTTTCCTATGTAAGTAGCAGGAGGCAAATAGTGAACTAAATAATTAATGCAGTACACTATATAGTGTTTTCAAGCAAAGTGCTTATGATTACATAAAGCATGAAAAATATGCTTGGGGGAAACCCAAGAATGTGGAAAAAAATTATGACTAGAACCAAAAGAACAAGGCATGGAAATAAGATCTTAAAGTTCATATGTAAGCAACTTTAGTATTAGTACATAAATATATATATATATATTTATCTAAACAGAGTTTGACTAATCTGTCTCAATTTGAATTTTCTCAGGGATATCTCAGTACTTGCTATCCTATGTCAAATGAATTATTTTTCAGGTATAAACTTGTCAGCAGATGTTCCAAGGATCCAGTCTGCTTCCACCCTCATGATACAATGGGGTGTGGTGCTTCAAAACTTGGCTACTCTATACCTGGGAAGAGTGAATCAACTTTAATTAGGTCAGTCTTTTAACGTCAAAACTCTCAAGCCTTCCAGTGTCCCAACAGATGCATGACAAGAAATTAAACCCACTAATCCCAGTGCTGTGTGTGTGTATACATGAACTCTTGGAACTTCAGTGTTGCGGGAGCTGTAGAACCAGAATTGTTTATGATACCAACAAGCAAATAACACCAGGTCCTGCCTTCAGCCGCTTCTGAACTCTTAACAACCAAGCAAAAAACTTCCAAGCAAATTATGAGTGGTAGTCGTCTTTCAAATTACAAGAATATTGAGATTGTGTTTCTAAAAAGTGTTCAGCAGATGATCCAGTTCAGTGCTGAAGTTTGTGGGTTCAGCCAGGCAGCCATACATAGAAGTTGTGGCCGACTAAACCTGAACTAACTTAGCTGCCATGTCAGAATTATGTCACTGATCAGAGCCTTTCTAACTTGTTCCAGGTGAAACAGGGCACTCCTTTTCTAGCTGTTGTTACTTTAAAAAACAAATCCAAAATACGAACTGTGCAGGAATGTTGTCTGATGTGGTCAGCTGAGAAAATTTTCTCACACATGTACTCATGTATAGATGGTGGATGATTGGGTGTGTAGAAGTTCTTTAGGACTTGGCTGAATTATACTCTAAATGTTGTGTATGTTGTGCACTTGTCACAACAGTCAGTGTTCATTAGCATCACAGGTAATAAAGGTGGAACATGTAAATACATTTATGGCTGTGGTTGCACAAGTCTGTTCTAAAATACCATATTCAATTGCGTAATACTTCTGAATTAATATGGCTTCCCCCCGCCCCACCCCACTCAGGAGTATTTTTTTACACCTGAAGAATATAAGCGAAAAACCACAGATTTTTTTTAACTTGAGTCATACCAGAGAGGTTCCACAAAGTCTGTATCATTATTTGCAGGGAAGGGGCGGGGGGGGATATCCAGAAAGGAATCTGTTTTTTCTCTCCTTTTTTTATGTTCTCCAGCCACAGCAGAGTTTTGGATGCAAATAATCCATTTGATGTTGTACATATTTTGAAAGAAAACTTATCACACGCAGATGTATTTTAATGTTGACAGTTATGCTTCTATCCTACTTCTGTTCAGCACTAACCTGTGTCTTTCAGTCTGCATCCTTCTGTGAGATGTGTGCCTGGGGGAAGGGAGGGCAATGTACCTTCTCAACTCTCCTGTGATTTATGGTGGTATATGGAGAAAATGGCAGGACCCAATGATAGTGCATCATATATAGTTGTTGTTGTCTTTCTTCTTGGTGTGTTTTCACTTCATTTTTCCTCTTGGTGTTTTCTGGGTCTAAATTTAGGCATTACTCTAATTTTTCCCCTGTCAGCTGGCTATCCTCATAGATTAAATGAATCCCATTTTTAACCATGTTATTTTTTTGAAGACCTCTATCCTAAGTTTCAAGGTACTTCGAGATTAAATCTCGAGGGATTTATTATACAGAATGTTACCAAGTGATTTTGTTCCTATCCTTACTTTTTTTGAGAAGCAGGGATGGGGCCAGAGACAGTAATGCCCTTCTGCCAGCCTTTATTTTAAAATTCAAGTGGTTTTATTTTTAAAAACAAATTCAGTCAAACACCAACCACAGGGAATGCTAATGTGTTTGGGTTGTTTTTTTCTTTCATTATTTTGAATTGAAATGTAAAGCTGGTATTTTAAAATTCAACACTAAAAATTAGATGCAACCAAAATGATTTGTTTTCACTCAAGTTATCAGTCTCAGTTATCATGTTGGTTTCTTTGCTTGGACCACTTCTACAATATTAAGCATGTATGATATTCATTTAAAATAAATTATTAGAAATACAATATGTTTTTTAATATATATTTCCAGTTAATTTGCATTGTACCTCTCTGTAATTATTTTTGCAGTTCTTCCATCAAATTTCTGTAGCGTATGCTCCAAAAACCATGCATTTTCCTATGTATGGATGGAAAATGTTCTTCTGTCAAAATCTCTAACTGAATGTACTTAGAGTTGTTTTACCAGCAAAATGATTTTTAGTTTTATGGGCACTGAGTAGCTACTTTGCATTTATACCAGAAGTAATGATAAAAAATAAATTCCCAGCAGCAAAAGGTACCACACAGCATCCATGTCTATACTTTTTCCTAAAACCTATCTACTTCCATTATGAACTGAAATAGCGTGGAGCCTCTTGGTATATTTGAGTGCTATAGATAAGTGTTCACAAGAAAATAAAGCTGTCCTATGATTTCCATATGTCCTGCATGTTAAAATGCATTACAGAGGAAAACAGATTGTTTTGTATTAGATGCTTAGCTTTCACACAGCTGTGGATGTTATTGCTGTTGGCAGCACTTTAAAAAAAAAAATCTGACTTCTAATTTTGTTTGTCTGGTCTCGTGCACACTATTATCTGTGCCCAGTGGATTGAACAGTGAACCATATTAATTCTGGAAGTGGCTTTAGGCCATTCATCCTTGCTGGCTGTATAGGTGCAGTTCAGTTATCAGGAATCACTAGGATAATTATTGCTGCTTGTTCACAAATTTGTCAGCTCCTTCTAGCAGGTGGTCCCGTTAAAGTGCAGAGAGCTAATACAACAAGAGCACTTACTAAAAAATAACGTAGTGTGGACATGGCAAAGTGTCATAAACTTAAGCTTCCTACACTTTTGTCCGTCTCCTTAGTCCAAAATAAAGTCTCGAATGTATCCTTACTCCAGAATACATCTGTGATGTCCAACTGAGTGTAAAGTCATGCCCTGTAATGTACTGACTACTTCCTTAGAAAGTCATTTGTCTTAATATCATAAATATCTATATCCTCATAGCAAGATGTATAATTTCCATAGTTAGTACATGCAAAGCTCATTTTTAAATTTGAAGGTATAAGCGTTATGTAACACGGGCCCATGAGAGCCTGGCCCTTGCAGAAGCCCGGAGCTTCCCGTACTCCAGGCCCACTCATCCCAATGTGCTGTACGTTCGTCCTTGCATAGTGATAGCGAGACAGGCTACGAACTGAAGGACTGCGCTCTCCGCAGTCTGAGAGCTGGAGAGTGCTGAAGAGAAGTGTCACTGGCAGAACAGGTTTGAGTGCTCATGAAGAACTTGATCTTTCCAGTCTTTCGATTTACCTGTACAAAGGCTACTGTACGTGGTCATGTGCAGCTGTCTGGGAGATCTTTTTGTGATCTTTTTGCAGTCTTCTCGCAAATGGGTTTTTGAATGAAGATGTACTACCACACCAAAAAAGAAGTTTGCTTATATCAAGTTGTCAACCTAAATGCAGAAATCAGTTAAGTGCTAAGCACACTAAAACGTTGTGCATGGAGATCAGTCTTACCCTCTTGGCAAATTACCTGGTGTTGCTTCTTTGCAGAAAACGGCATTATTGCCATGATACAAGATGCTTCAGGCTTCCCATGAATTTCAGCCATCCCTACAGATGGAGCAAGAAGGGTGAAGGTGCCTGTCTAATTTAGCTATTACGTCCTGTTTGCTCACTAGACTAGAGGGAGAACAGCCGGTCTAAGATACTTGGGAAAATGGAATTGTTACTCTTCCTTTCTTATGAAAAATAAGTTTCTTCATTTCTGCTCTATACTCTTCCCATCCGATCCTTACCTCCTCAGGCCTGATTGCAGAGAGTAGATAAACAAACCTTGGGCCTGTGTTATGCCTCACTTGCATCTTCCAAATCTAGAAAGGAGGAGAAGCTGACCTTACTTAATCTGCCTTTGATCTGAAAAAAAGGGACTAAGGCAGCCTTTGCCGTAGCAGGAGGAACAGGAATGGTGTGAGAGGCAAGAGATGCACGTGGGCACAATTAGCTGTGCATCTGAGCTATGGGCAAATGTAAGATTGGCAAAACGGATACCTAGTGAGAAATCTGGGGATTAATGGGGAGCTCTGCTGCACTGCTGTGTAGCCAGAGAGTACAGCTGCAGCGGGAAGCAAGGTCGCTGCACTCGGTGAAATGGCAGCCTTGTAACTGCTGTGTGCATTACAGGCGTGCAGGAAGAGTTCAGAAATCAAAGGTTAGAAGAAAACTGAAGTGTATTCATTCAAAAATAGGGTAATTTTTAATTTGAATATTTCTGATTTTTTTGAACAGAGTTAGCATTACAAGGGAAAGACTTGTGCACGTGCTTAATGGTAAGCACATCTTTTAGTGTTCTAACAAACCTACTGTTCTAGCAAACCTACTGTTTTTACATACGGTTGATTTGTTTACTGCTGCTGAGAATTGCGTTTCACTTTGGTTAAGATAGAAAAGGTACCTGATCTGTTCAGGTAACATCATGCTGTTACGATCTGCTCCTTCTGCCTTTAGAATGATCAGTTAGTTACTTTTTTGATAAGATACGTGTGCTTCACAGTTGTAGTGGGGTTTTCAGCTCTAGACAAATCAAGATAGAAACAGATATGACTTAAAAAAACCCTGGAAAAAACAGCTAGTAATTTTTGTGTCTTGATCTTTGAAAGTTCAGTTATTTTTTATGGGTTGTTGTGGGATTTTTTGTTTGGTTTTTTTTGTTTTGTTTTTGTTTTGTTTGTTTTTGTTTGTTTTGGGTTTTTTTTAAAGCCTTTCAGAAGCAGGATACGCAGAACTTTTATTGGAAATGCTATACACGTTTTCTGAAATTAGCTTGCATATTTGGATCTGTGTTGATGATTTTAGCCAGATATGTTTAAATTCATACAAGCTGCTGATATTTTATAACATTTGTCACTCTAATAGAAGCCCTTTGTTTATCTTATCTATTAGACTGAAACTGAGATAATTTGATAAAATAAATCTCTTGTTTCTAGTCTGACCTGATGTTATAAAATTTTTGAACCCCCCAGCTTCTCCTAGTTAGTATTTCATTATGAAAGATAAATAAATATCATTTTGCGAGAGACCACATATATGAAACTCAATGGAAAAAGGAAATATTTAGAGCCTGTATGATAACAATGAAAACCTGTATAGTGATGGAAAAGATTTTCACAGCAGTGACAGTGCAGCAGCCGTAATATCTTAATACGTGTCAAGATAATGTTCATAATTAAACCACTTTAAAAAATGTTTGTATGAGAATAAGTTTTGCAACTGCTAGAGCTGTTCTGTAATCTTAACAGTTATGCAAATATGTGTGAGAAAGGCAAAACCAAAGATTACCGCAGATCTTTTTTCTGCAAGTAAAATCAGCAAGGCTTACACTTACCCTGCTTCGGCAGGAGGGTTGGACTAGATGACCCACAGAGGTCCCTTCCAACCCCTACCATTCTGTGATTCTGTGAGAGGTGTGTTGCCAGAGGCCAGGCTGGTGCAGCGTGTGCCGTAACTTTCACACAGCCTGCGAGTTGGCCGTCAGGAAGCTCGAACGCGCGTAGCTGAACAGCAGGAACCGTGTTGGTGATCTCAGAAGTTACAGGCTTCGTTAGGATATTCTCCAGTGTGTTCTGTAAATCCTATTTAAACCTCTGCATAAGTGAGTCTACAAGTTTGTATGGCATAATGTTACCACAACTAAATTATACATAACTGTCTTAACAAAAAAAAAAAAAAAAAAAGAAAGAAAGAAACAGCATTGCCACTGTGAGGACTGGGGCTCAGGAAACCCGCACTAGCTTCAACTTCTTTCTGTAGCTAAAATTTTCAACGGTCTCTATCGAATCTGGAGCTGTGTTTTACTAGGGAGGCAATATTCGCTTCCCAGCTCCAGTACAATTGGAGGCATCACGCCTTCCTCCTAGCTCTAGAAAAGATATGCTAATTCCCAGTTAGCTCTACAGTCCTTAGCAATTAGGCTTGGCTGTAGGAAGAGGGGCGAGACGTGGTGCATTCTCAGTTTGTCATTTCACGTTGCCTGCTGTCGACCAGTACCAAAAGGGACATCCTTGTAGCTGCCTTCTTGAGGACTCTGTCACACAAGCCCTGATGATCACATGGTGCGATGGAGAGTCCGATTAGAAGAGTTGTCACAACAGAAAGTTATTCAGGGTGTGTGTGGGAGGGAGTAGTTTTCTCTTAGACTCATTGATCTGCCTTGCACTTCTCTCCCTCCTCTCCCCTGCGCTGCAGCCGCGGGATCATGGACTGCAAGGCAAATGAGGAGGAGCCGAGCAACCAGGAGAGCTACTGAGGCTGTCTCAGTAGTGGCAGTCTCCAGCTAAATGGAGTAGATACAGAGTGAAAAATCTTCTGCTTTTCGGTTCTTAAACCCCAAAGCTACATCTTTTCTTTGTGCTCTGTATTTTCCTTTGGGTTTGAGGTGGTCAGTTAACTTAGCTGAAACAGTCTGGGGCTACCCAGAACAGTTTAGATTTTGGAGCATTTGTTCGGCTTCAGCCTTGGGATTTTGCGATGCTTTGGGTTTGGGCTGCTAGCTGGAAACGTACTCTCCAGTATATTTCCCAGTGTTTTAACCTGAGTGAGTCATTTTAAGTTGGGTGGCCTTCCTCTTCTGCTGCTCAGCCTTCATCTCCGTCCTACACTGTGGAGTTGCCCTGGGAGTTGTGGGGTGGTAGCGTAGGTGTCTGCCCACAGCTCTCTGGGTGACCTCGCCGGCAGCTCCTCAGCTGCCTCTGTGGATCCTTTTCTCCTGTAGGAAGCCAGGAGAGCGAACGATGGAAAGGCCCAGTCACCCTCCTCTCGAGTTCCCAAGGCAAAAGGCTATGGGCTATGTGTCTAATACTTTTGACTAATAATGATGCTTCAGATCTATTAGTTGTTTTTCTAGGATCTTTTAAGTGAAGTCTAGTCTGAGTATTTGGTATTTTTGCTGAATGTGCTGTGAATACTTAAACTTTATTTTTTCCTTCCACCTTTTGAGTTTATTAGGGACAGTGGGAAGACAAAGCTCATACTTCTATATAATGTTTTTGAGCAGCTTTCATTTCTTGTTCTTTGGAGTATGTATCTAAGAGAATGGAAGGTACTTTATTTTTTCTGCAAGCTGTTTTTAAATGATTAGCCAGTGGTGTTTTCTGTATGCATGCACAAACACACATGTACACATGTATGTGCAGACAGATGTGCGTGCATGCACACACAAACTTACAAACAAGCATATGTAAGCACGCTGGACCAAATGCTTTAAAAAATTGATTTTCTTCTGTATTCTCTTCCTGCTTCACTTTCTAAAAAAGGTTTTAACCTGTTTTTTTTGCGTTCTCATCAAATACAATACTTGCCTAAGTGTTAAGGTGTCGGCCTGCCCTATTTCCTCTTCACAGAAGCGTTCTTCACATCTACAACATTCTTCCGTTTTTCATGCCAGAAATATTTGCATCAGTCTTAAACCTTTTGCCAAGTCACTGCTGACCGATGTTTCTCTAACATTCTGTTTACAGTGTGGTTCTCCCTTTTGATATAAAATGTCAGCATGTGTACTGGACAGGTTATTTGGAGAAAGTCATGACATCACTTAAAGAAAGGCTAGGCCTTCAGCTGAGAATGTGGTTTAACATAATCCTTACCTGTTACGGTTATGCTGGAAGTAATTTGCAGCTTGTTTTAATGAAAACAGTATGTTGAACTGAATTAAAGATTATCTGTGGTACAGGGAGGAATTTCACCACATAAAAAACTTAGCACGTGGTGTGTTGTGTTTTTTTTCTTCTAAGACTGAATGAAGTAATGCAATAATCAGAAGGCTATTGCTTCAAATAATAAGTTGAGGAGGAGAGCATTAACTTTTTATGTGACATGTTCATATTTCAGTACATCCGCTAATGCTGTTGCACAGTTTTTGGCCTTTTAAATACTTAGTAAATAATCCTTTACAGTTGACTGCTGCTTTACATCAGCTGATCATACTACAACCAGCTGTGTGCAAAGAAATTCATAAATGGGTCCTCCAGCTGAAGGACAGTTGAAGAAACTGTCCAATATAGAAGTACGTGTTTTAGTCTGGCAAATCGCGCAGAATACGTACTGCTGTCTTAGTCGGTCCCTCGGGTACGCTGAGATGCTGAGCTTGTAATACCTCATTGCTTCTGACAAAACCGTGGTGCTTAGGAGGCAGAAAATGCTGAATGTATAATCTTAATTTGTGATCACATCAGGTGTATCAATATAAACATCTAGTTTTTCACTCTTTTTTTGCATGCACTGATGGTTTTCACCTTTTGCCGAACAATTGTTAAAGGGCCTTTCCTAAATTCCCTTCCCTTCATCTCCCTTGGTCGTCAGACTGTATTTAGAGGAGCAATTTTAATCTTTTATGTCGTTATCCTTAGGCATGCTAGGGTGTTATTGAATGACAAAGTGAGTTAGTAACTATTATAGCCACTATGTTGTATTCCTTGTGGTTAAGCATACTACAGAAAGAACTTTTTGAATTAGCGCAATTTGTTGGTAACTTCCTTGCTTTGTTAGATTTTGCCCTCTTGATCTCCAAGTCATAGAGGAATAGTCAGCTATGCTTCATGTGAGAGAAGGAGTGGGGACTGGCTGATGCGTGCGCTAATGTTGGTGAAGGCTCAGTGGGAAAAGGGGTGGCTGGAGGATGGTTCGTTTCAGTGGTCTTCAGACAGTGGAAAAAATATCTCTTTGGCAACCACTAGCGGCAGCAGCTGTCCAAGACTCTCTGACCGTGTTACTCTTCCAAGAAGAAAGCAAGCGCGACAAATTGAAATCATTTCGTTAATGATTAATTTGTGTATTACTCCTGATTTGCTTAGCAATTCTGACACAGAAAATATTACTCTCTTTTTGATAAGGCAGGAGTACCTTTGGGCTATGGGAAAGCTATACTGTCATCCCTTTGCTAGAAAGTAATTTTGTGTTCACAGCAAGTACCACATTTGCTTATTGTATGTTATGTAAGGTCTCCTTTGAACTTGATGTGTGTGATGTTTCACAGGAACACTGGAATGTTGTTATTTCTCAGAATCCACCGTCAGGCAATGCAAATCATATCAGTGCTCAAAATCCCAGTTTATAGGAACATAGTATTTTCTGAAATACGCTATTTTAAAAATGATGATGAAGTGGTGACACAAATCAATAAAGCTAGGGGATTTTCGAAGCAGAAACAAGCGTGAAACATCTCTCCTTCAGTCTTCCTGTTGTGCACTGGTACTAGCTTCTGCTCAAACCTTTGTTTTAGTGTCAGTCCTAATTCTTCCGAATTTATCGGACAGATTTATCTCTGTCAACCACAGGATTTGTATGCCATCTCATACTTTAGTTTCTGATATCTGTACTTAACTGATTTGTTTCATATCTGCCTAGTCCATCTTTTCATTTTTGGTAAAATGTATTTATCTTGTTTTTATGATTAAATGGAAGGAGTTGCTAAGGAATCGGATCTGGGTCCTTTATTACGTTTTAGCATTGTTCCTTGGAAACCTGATTATATCTTGCAAATTAGAGTAACATCTTGAAGGTAATAAATCCTGCATAACTTGTTAAATACTGCATTTTTTACTTCTAGATTCTTACTAAAGCAGAGTGATATTCTAGACTGCTGAGTGTGGAGTGTTCTGCTGTTACTCTATATGTTCACTAATAACTATGCGTTTGCCATGCTAGGACAAATTTAGTACATCTCAAAGACTTTACATTCAGAGTATGATTTCATAACTGCCAGTTGAATGATGGCTTTTTGTTAATGATATTTAAATATTTATTGCCGCTCAAAATAAACAGTTGTGAAAAAGCAAGGGAAATACTTTTCTAGATGAATTCAGATCCATGTCTGTTAAGCCTCTGTTTATCTTCCATTTTCAAGTCCATGGCTAATACCTGTTTTTTTTGTTATTTGAAGGGCTACAAAATTCACTTTTGTGTCTGATGCATTGAATATACATATACATATACTTTGTTACTACTGATAATTGGATTAAAGTTTTGTCAGTAATACTTGCTTCTAAGAGTTCATGGTACAGATGCATTTGTATTTATGAAATAATTTTAGTTGGTGTTTCTGTCTTAGAAGTGTTCAGAGTCTATATGTGTGTGTTCTCCTTCTGTACTGGCTTCTGAATACCTTACAGCTTTCTGTGAGCAGCCTTCATTAATAAGGAATTCTTTTGACAGTCTCCACTCTGAGATGTTTCTTGACATTTCACAAGATTTTTCTCTGGTAAAGCTCTTGTTGCTGCTGCTGATGAGATGCTGAAATGGAGACGGCGCAGAGAGCTCATTGACCTAGTAGCTTGTGCCTTTGGACACAATGCATTTTCAGTCATCTCTAGATGAAAACCTTGAAAATTGAAGTATTTTTTTTCTTTAAAAAACACACACATACACTCCCCCACCCCCTCAAGTTTTTGGCTTCTTGTCATTGGTAATGACGCAACTAATCAGTTTAGCGAAGTAGATATATGATGTGGTTGCCTCTGACAGGAGACATTCAATTCAGTGACCGAAGAGGACTATTTATTCAGCAAATCAGATGTGCTTCAGTGATGCTTACGTGATGCTTACTTGAAATTTATGCTTTGATGGAAGCTAAAAACTCTGGGCAGAAATAATCGTTCCGATTGGCAAGGAACGAGAAATCAAGGTGGTGAACTAAGAGACAATTAAGAAGTTAGACCTGAAAGAAGATGTGTGTGTAGGGAGGAAACAGAAGTGAAAATATGAGTAAACAGAGCATGCAAGCACAGGCTATAAAGGAGAGACATTCCTGCAATAAGACAATGGGCCCAGGAGTATTTCCAAGCTGTGAGATGACAGCTGGGTTCATATATCAGCTACCTCCTGACCTGTATCAAATGGACACTAAAGAGGGACTAGCTTTTTTACCTTGATTTCCACAGCAAGGAAACCCTGGTGAAAGTTCTGGAGCTTTTGTGAGCACGGTTGGCCCCCAGCGTTGATGATGTACAGATAGGCACCCTTCTGCTGCTTGCTGGCAGAGGTATGGGAATACTTAACCTCTCCCTCCGGAGCTGCAGAGCGATCGTGAGGCAGGGCATGCTCTGGCACAGCAATTGCTGTTGAGCTGCCTGCAGTCACTGCTGTGGGTTGTCGACCCAAAGGGAAGCTACTTGTGGTGTAGGAACAGTGCCATCACCCCAGAATAAAGAAACCATCCCATCCCCATGCTGGGCCAGCGCTAGCAAAATGAAAACTGGGGAAGTACAAAGCAGCAAGTAAATGAAGAATTATTTTTGCTCCACCGAGGGATCTAAGATAGGTTGCCCTCTGTACACAAGCAAGCTTCCAGCAGTTACTGAAAACAGATTTGACAGCAGCATTTTTTACAATTAAATCAGAATTTCCCAGTGTCATGTAGTGAAACTGGAGATTAAAGTTGGGAGACGTGCTATTTCATCACTTGTTGCACTTCCTAAAAAGAAATCTGGCTTTATTACTTTTATTTTTTAATGTAAACTTCAGTAGTTTGAATACAGATTTTCAAATTAATAGTAGTTCATAATAAGCATCGTTCTTCTAAGCACTTTGGTCTCTAATCTCCCCTTGAAAATGAGTGTGATTGATACAAGGCGCTTTCCTGCTGCTGAGGCAAACCTGGCTGGAGCAGCAGATGTACCACGTGGAGAGTCAGGACTCCAGGCAGCAAACTCCTCTTGTGCAATTTCTTTAGTAACCTTAATTCATGGCGGTCTAAGTTTTACTCTAGTTTATACCCAGAAGATACATTTTTTAGATGGTGCAACGTAGTGAAAGATTGGTGGCCTGGGGGATCGCTGCCAGATACTCCTGTCCCCACTGCTGGGGAATGGCAGGGGTAGGAGAAGGCTGCCTTGTCAGTTTTGTTCAAGGCTGGGTGTTCCTGGGCTTTAGCAGGGGCTTCTTGCAGATAGAAGAGTTTTCAGCTGCTTGCTTGCCTCAGAAATCTGTCCGTTATCTGTTACTTGAACTCCATGTTGGAATCGGGTCATATTTTGGTTTCTGCCTTGGAGGGCTAGCAATTTTGGGATCTCTGCTTCACTTCAGTGTATCGTGTGTATATTGTAGGCTCTCAGCATTCTGAAATTATGTGCTGATGGTCCATAAAGAGCTGCTAATTAGAGAAGACTGGTGGCAAAAACCTTGTGTGTGTTTCAGTTTCCAAGATTCCCTGAACCCTTGGCATATAATTCATTACCAAAACAGCTGAAAGCCTTGCACTCAAAATAATGTGATAGTGTTATATTGCCTTTGTCAAGGCTTGTATTAGGAACAGAGGAAACAAAGGATTAAATGACTGGAAGAGGAAAACTTACCTCCTCCCTGTCTCCACCATGGCTTATTTTGGTTTATGTTGAAGTCAGGAAAATTACTCTTTTACAGACAGTATCTAGCTGCTGCTTCTAATCTAGTGCATGGGATGGCTAAATATAGGAATGCGTATACAATATTTGTGTTGCTGAGAGACAAAGATAGGCTCTTAACTTGGCCTGATCTGAAAATAAAAGCTTTTGTGTCAGGATAGCCCTTTGGTCAGAACTGCTATTGCTTTTTGAAATCTGTGATCATTAATGCGGCAGTGTTAATGATGTTTACAGGTACCTCATATTTGCCTTTCATTTGGGATTAAGGTGGTCCTGTATAAACACATACTGTGTCTTCATAAACAGCAGTGCTGAAATATGTAAAGCAGTGCTCGTTTCATGTAGGATGCTCAAAATCTCACATGGCCGCTGACTGAATCTGCATTTTCTCTTCAAATACTCTCCCCGACTGCACTTTTGTTGTTCTGAAGAGCTCATAAGTAACGAATGGCAGGCAGTGTCTTACGAGGCTCAACCACCTGCTGTCAGAGTACATCACTGGAGAAACTGTGGCTCTTTGTGAGTGTGTCCTCTATAAATGGGGGCCACAGTAGGAAGAGGTGAACCCTGAAGTCATTGGAGTTCTGCAGCAGCTCTGGAGCTGACATGTAGCTGACATAGACTTGTTGCAATGCGGATGAAAACGTGTGGAAAGCTGAACATCAGAGATCACAGGGATTTCTCCGTTTCTACTTGCCCAGTAAGATCTTAGCCACAATACATGCACTCTTTGAGGTGAAGACGATCCCTTTGTTATTCTGAAACTGATTATAGTTGCAACTATGGTGTCACGTGGTGCTACCATCCCTTTAATAAGGGGGTTTCTTTCTTTGGTTTGCTCTGTGCAGGTATAGTTAAGGTTTCTGCTTGTGTGTTGAACACAAGTCAACTCACCCGTTCTTTCCTTCGAACTGGACAGGGTCAACATGACTGTGAGACTGCAAAATTTTGATAGGGGATGTTCTGACAACATGCAGAAATACTTTCTGCAAAGGATACAATAGCTGAAGATAGGAAAAAAAATTCCTTGGGACTTACTAGGATAGAAATTTTAAACCCTTGATTAAAATTTCTATCTTACTCTGTTTCTAAGCATTTTGTTCACTTCCTGTTTTCTCTGTGTCTTTCAGAGGAGGAAATTTAGAAGATGGGAATCCAAAGCTGAAAAAAAGTCTGTAAAAATAATGTACTAAAAATATTCAAAGGTTTTAAAAGAAGTGATTTTAATGGGGAAAAATTATATCATTGGTAATTGCTTTTACTTCAATCAGTTTCCCTTGAAAAAGGTCAGTGTTCTTTGTATGTTGAAATTAGTGTGGGTATCCTGATTCACATCTGCCTTTCCTGATCTCGATAGAATTTACCTGAAAACAATACATTGACTTGTTTTTTTCACTATCTTTTGCTACTATGTTAAGTATTCTAACATTGACTTAGTATCTGAGATTGGGTGGAATTGACTCAGAGCAGCGTCTAGCCAGTAGTCACTAGTGCAGGTGATGTTTCAGGAAGACTGGAAATATCTCCTTTTTAAAGTTCTTCTGTGTGTAAGTATCTTAAGTTATTTGCCAGGGTTTTCTGTGAACTTAATACCTGTAAGAGATGCTTTGGTGTTAATTGCACTGAGTTGTAGCTCTTTGAGATGGCATGAGTTGTTTTATTGTTATATTGATGTTTAGGAAAATTGTGATGTAGGCTGCCATTAGCATGCTTGGTCATCAGGAAGGCATAGAGGTCCTCAAGTAAGTAATTAGTATCTTGCATCATTTTTCTGTGGCTTTAACTAGATAACATAACCTTTTCTGGCCAATATTTCTCTGAATAGATGTTTGACCCCTATGTCAGGTAACCGCAAACCAAAAACCTGATCCTGCAAGCACCAATACATGCATGAAACTTGCTCAGATAAGCATTTTTACTAACATGGAGATTGCTGAGGTGAATAGTGACTCATTTGCACATGGTGAGAAATCAATGAGTGGAATCGCTGGCTCTCAGAAGTGTGAACATGTCTGACAGCTTTAAAATCTGATTTATCTTCATATATACAGAATTACTTCAGGAGAAAGTACTCCTATGTGCCTTATCAGAAACAGAAAGAATTCTCCGAAGTGTTTCTTTTCAAAGCTTTTCAGAAGTCTTACTATGTAGACTTCTTGTGTGTAGACTAATTTTCAGAGGTCTTGACTGGGCTGCTTAGTCTGACATGCACCACAGGGGTCTATTAAATAAAATGTACATAGATAAAATTCCTATGAAATTACCTTTTTAAAATTACTTCTTTGTCATTAGCTTCTACATGAGTAATATAAAATTGTATTTAAAAAAAAAATTATTCTTTCACACATACTTTCTGCTTTCCATTAGATTAGCCTGGTTCAGTACTCTGGCTCTCAGATGCTAACAAAAAATACTGCACTGTTTGGCTGGAACTGTGTCAAAGGGTCTTTAGGTCCAGCCCATTCATATTAGGAGTTACTCAGTTTCTAAGTAGTGCAAATATTTCTGCTGATCTTGTAACAAAACTGTAACTTTGTATTTCCACATCCAACTTTGTGTGTTAAATATCGGGTACTCTGTTCTATGGAAACTTCCCCTGTACTTTCGGTGTGTTTCCCTGTACTCAGCTGTAGAGCGTTTCTAAGAGGCTAGATTTACATGATGTAGAAGCTCAGCATGGTTTGGTTTCAAACTCTGAATGTGGGCAACCTTGCCAAACGTCACCTGTGATGTTAGTTGAATTGGTAATACTGAATATTTTCACTGCGATGTCATGAATGTCCTAAGAAAGATGGGAGACCTAGTTTATAGTCCACTGCCCAGTGTTTGAGTGGCAAGCTGGTTGCTCTGTATGGAGAACTTCAGTGGGTATGTGTGGCATGAGTAGTTTTAGGAAATCTTAATTGCCTATGGTGTTGCTTTGATGCAAAATGCAAGACAGTAATTTGAGGGAAGTAGTTCTTGTCTTGTGTGTTTTGCTTTTGATCTTCTGAACAAATTTAATTTTACTGTAAATTGATCAGAGTTAGGAAACTCAAGCCACAAGTATCACTGAAGTGATGTCCCCAGCCAACCTGGTAAAATACCACTTGTAAAATTTTTTTTGAATACTTGTTCTGTAGTTCCTTGCTTCCTTTTAGTGGCCATTAACTACACTGTATCGTTTCTGGTTTGCAGGTTATTATCCCACATGACATTTGCATATGCTGAGTCCTAATCCTGTGTCATACCTATACTTTCTCTTACATTGTACAAATAGATGTGCGCCGCATTCACAAAATACATTTCATCGTAAGATAATCTTACTTTCCACTAGAAGGGAGTGTGCTGTAGATAAGCGTATGTTTAGGAGCTTTAGATTCCTTGAATTTGAAGGGGGTGAGGCTCTTTAACATAGCCACAGGCTCTGTGTTGGGCCTATGCTTTTCTTTTTTCTTTCTCGGATAGCTTTGATACGTGAGATTCTGAAGATTAAAAGGTAAAGTGGGGTGAAGTCAGTCAGAAGCAATGAGTGGGATTTAGTGACTGGAAATGGAAGTAGTGATGATCATTGAATGTGTTCAAGTGGTTTGTGAATTAGAAAACCTGTTTCTCAGGTGCTTGTATATAGATAATTCAGTATTCTTGAGATGTTAATTGAAAGATCAAGCACCATAAGGCAGCAATGCAAACTTTCTTAATTTAATCTCATAACCGTGTACCATCCCTGGCCAGTACGGATAATTTGCTGTAAATCACTTTAATTCATGTCCTTCCTGATAGCACCATAACACATTGTCGATTTGAAACACTGCCTGCTCATTTTTGCTTGCAAATGGCAGTGTTTCTTTCACCATGTATACATACAAAGATTTCAGTATGTATTTGTATTAATGCAAACTGTATGCCTTATTTGCAAATGTATCTTGGCATATGCACTTTCCAACTAGGAATGTGAGTGGATTTTGCTGGTGGGACTTTACAAGACATACAAGCATTTGTATTCAAATAAAAGCGATTTTTGAAATAATCTTGAAATCATTATGGTTTTCTGCATGGACATTCCATATTAGAGATAAAAAATATTCTTCTGTTTTACCAGGTTTATGAACTCTGAAATTTCAATATATAAATATTATTTATGTAGATCCCAACTGCAAACATCAGAATATAGTTGTCCTGGTTTTCAGATTACTTACTTTTTGTTAGAATAAGTCAAGCATGCACTCAGTGAAAAGTGTGTGTATTTTATATTCCAGGTGTCATAGACCAAGAACCTAACCAGGATTGTGCCTCATATTTATCTGCCATTTCAGTGAAGCATAACTTTTTCCATTATCAAAATCAAGAGGGCCAAATTGATTCATTTTCATCTAACTAATGAGTGCATGTGGCACAAAGGTCAGAAAACCATCTTTACAGCCTGGGGCAAATTGCGCTACTGCAGATTAACAAAATGCTGGGTGTTACTGCAGCTTCGTGTGAGACAGCTCATCCTCAGGCTTGACGTAACTGGCCATGTGATGGTTTTTTCGTCCCTTCAGTTGTAAAGTAAAAGACATGCTCTTAAGCCACCTTTGAGTTATTTTTTTTTCCCACTGCTGGACAGTTAGTTAACTGTGAAAAATCTCTACCCCTCGTTGTAACTGGCTCAGCTCAACTGACCAGCGGTAACATGCTACGTCATCTCAATTCAGTTGTTTCTGGTCCATACCTTCCTTCAGTGATGCATGAAAATGCTCTGAAAACATAAATATCTAGCATGTATATATATTTCATCTGTAGAAGTGATGTAGTGAGTTATATTAATCTTCAGGTTCTGTGAGGTAATGCTTGAGGCTTTGCGCAGCTATGCTCTTTCATTTTAGTTCAACACTTATTAACATTGACTTTTAAACCTCAAGGTACTAGCACAAGTCATCCCACCTGCTGTAGATATTTGTGAGCTGATTTCCTTACCAGTAATACGTTCATCTGTGGAGGACAACTCATACTGCAGTTTTAAATGGGA
>Ga0181612_168399_pt1 | contig 26351 bp, 12 predicted proteins | sample HoacroProtozoa21_FD_119630 | JGI IMG/M metagenome (GOLD analysis project Ga0181612, IMG submission 119630) | Hoatzin crop microbial communities from Cojedes, Venezuel. Combined Assembly of Gp0051906, Gp0051904, Gp0051908
TAACAAGCAATTTGTTTTTGTAAGAGTATGTAGTCCTTGTGACTCTGCTAAGCGGTGTGCTAGCTTTGTGGAATTATCACCTAGCGCCCATATCTGCACACAGATGTAATAAAGACAAGGCCTCTGCTCTGTGTGTATATCAGTGTACTGCAGACTGGGTAAACGGTCCCACTTATGGGACAACAAATTTGATGACCCAGATGGGACTGCGCTGACAGCGTTGCTGAGATTGTCTTGCCGTACCCAACGGGGAGAAGCGGCCTGACCGGACTCCAGCGCGTACTGACCTGTTGATCGGGGACTCCATTGGCTCCTCCCCTGCAGCTGGGCAATAAGTAAGACAACGGTGCAACGCTAATGGACAGAGGTATTTTCTGATAAATAAGTAAGAGATAAGGAAATCATCTTTTGGGAAGCAGCAGGTGTTTGGGGGCTTTTTTGTCCCTTTGGGCTCTGTAGAAGACATACTGGGAGAGATGTGCAGCAGTAGCATTGTTGTTTTGTTTCTTACATGTTGTGTAATGATGGGAGACATCCCTCATTTTGATTTGTTTCTTACAGGCTGTTTAGTGACGGGAGACGTCCCTCATTCCATTTCTTGTGTAAGAGACATTCGTTTGAGTAAGAGATGTTGGATGCTGAAATTAGCATGAAAGCTACTGGCATGAAAGCAATACTTTTCTTCTTAGAAAGGCATTCTTGTAAACAAGAATTAGTACCACGCTCAGAATAATTTCAGCTTCAAAATAGCATGGATTTATATGTTGGTAAATTACCTTCTGAAAGCAGCACAATCTAATTTCAGGTAGGGAAGAACTAAAACAACAACCCCTGTACTTTCAGAAGAAATGTTTTTCAGGAATTGTGGCTGTACTGGCATTTGGTCGATTAATTGGCAACACCATGCTAGCTAGCATGAAAAGAGCTATTTTAGTTATCATGTCCTTCGTTATTTCTGCAGAAAACATACACACGTACATTCATTAAAAACTAACGTCTCTAGAATCAGCAATAAATACCTGCTTCACATGTTTCGAATCCTGTATTTTTCAGAGCTTGAAATGATCTCTTGATTTCACTGGGAGTTGGGGACCTGAATGACTCCGAATGTGTAGCCACAAATAATGTAAATCTTATTGAAAGACAGTGGCATATTCGATCTTAAATCACTTGAAGCTGTTAAAAAAATCACATTATTTTTGTCTTTTGTGTAAGATAGTCTCTGTGCAGTAACATGATTTACCTCTTTATCCCTAGCTCTCTCAAAATACTCTTGCCAACGTCCTGAATGTGCACTACATTAATGTATTCACTTATGCTAAGCCAATTCACACTTTTAGAACCAGACATTCATCACATTTAAAAGACAGTAAATAATAGGAAGAAATTGCTTCCTAAACCTTCTCTTGGGTGTTTCTAATGATACAAGTGCTGCTGCTGTGTTCCATCCAAAACTGAACAGGTTGTCTCAAATGCTTGCTCTCAACCAAGACAGCATGGCTACTTCGGTTCCTTGGCAGAGTCTGATGGAGACCATCCACCAACTAATAAAAGATAACTGGACATTTAGAAGGCTAGGGCTACTTTCTGGTTGAACCTCTTTATGTTATTTTGTCAAATATTTGATAGTTTTCTTGTATACAAGGTTTCTCGTGAATCACTACCTCAAACCATGAGCAATCAAAAAGCACATGGAGCAGTGCATTAATAAATGAAAATATTGAAGGATACAGAGACAAGGCCTGCTGAATAGAGGACAAACTCTCCAGAAAGTGGAGTTCCAAAGTAACTAGATGTCTAAAGAAAAAATAAAAGAAAAAATGGTAAAATTCACAACAACAAGTGAAAATGCTATAAAGTAGAATGTATAAAAATTAGCTTTCCTTTATCTTGGTGGCGATGTGCTAAGACATATGTCTAATAAGCTGCATCTGAAAGACAGAAAATTTTTGGAAGACTGGTGCATATCTATGAGGAATGCACCCACTGAGGTTTAGCAGTTCAACACAGGAACTCAGACCTCTGAATTGTTAATTATGAAACTTCAGCATGACTAACAACAAAGCTGGAATCTTCTTTCCAAGAAATGTAGATTTGGAAGCTTTCTGAAACCTTTCTTTTTTTGTGAGTTTTCAGTCAGGAAGGAACCAAAGCTGAGAATCACACTTCCAACGTGGACATAAACATGGGGAAAAAAAGACAGCTTCCACTTATCAAGTTGCAAAATGTAACTACATCAGTGCTTATATTTTCATTGGCAAGGAAGACTGTGGTAGGGAGGATCAGTAATCCACAGAACTTGCAGGAACAAGCTGAGCCATGAAAGCAACTGAAAAAAAGGAACGAGCAAGGCGAAAATGGAAGTGTATGTAAGATGTGGAAGCAAACCAGACTTGAAGCAGTGGCTGGCATTTGGAAGGAGATGATACATTTACAGGAGCAAAATAAATTTTCACGAACTCACAGGGGAGAAAAAAAACAACCAATCAACAAAAAAAATCCCACAAGAAACACAATTCTGAAAGTATTTTAATTATTAGTCCTGTCTTAGATAGCAGGTTAACTGTCACATGCAAGTGACATTTCTGTCTGGTTATATGAGGACTCTTTCCATTTGGCTCCAGAAACACTTTAAACACATTAACCAAAAACTCATGAAGTTCTCCAACAGAGTTCTTGGCTGCAGAAACCATCCCCTCAGCTGCCTTCTGTCAGTGCCTGATTCCTGGTGATGGAAGTTATAACCCCCGACCTCTTCTGTGCGAACTACCAGTGGTTTAAACTACAAAGTCCAACTCAGCATTAGAAGAAATCAGCAGTTTACCAGTCTTACATCAGAGGCAGCAACACTACCATATCACCACTATTTTGCATTTATTCAGTGCTTTTCATCTCATGCCTAAGATGACAGGTTAACCTATTCATTTAATTTTACACTGGAACAGAGTAGGAGAGGAATAGGCACTTAGTCAGACAACAGTTTAGATGGATGAAGGAAGTACAGTTGCAGCAAATTCCAAATCTGGTGCTAAATCAGCTTAGCTTAGTGATAGACACATTAGACATATTATCTTCACCAGTTTCAGCTGAAACACAGTGCAGAAAGCTGTTAAGAAACTGACAGCAAAAATTTAATGACTCAGATGCTGACAATTCATCAGTGGCTTATGGGCCTTTGAATGTCTACATATTCACATTAAAAGAGTCAGGACTAATTTTCATTCTAAATTATATGAACAAAGAGAAAAGAGGTTGAAAGCAATTGCTAGTATTCAGACTGATTGTCATTTTTTTTGTCATCTTTTGTCATCTTTTTTTCAGAAGTGTGTACCGTGTGTATCTTTGTACTAAACAAAGTCACTTCCAGACTCAGTTCTAAAGTCAAGTGCTTAGGGAAGTGTAATAAAAATGAAGCAAAAGATATAGCAGCTTTATTTCGCATGCTATTTTTCTTCAGCCTGCTGAAAACAGAATTCTTACACTGAAGTCACTGGCAAAGATCTCTGCAGAGCAACATACTATTTCTCTGTGTTTAACATTTCTGTTCTTAGTGGGTGTGATGGAGTTGATTGAGGGAGTGAGACCTTGATGTGGCTTCAGGGTAACAGTGAAACCTTGGTGGGACTTCTGGGCAACAGAGGGATGCCTCAGAGGACACTGATTGGTGAGAACAGATCTTTCCCTGCTCCCAGACATCATTTGGGATCTGGTTTCCAGTACAGCTCTTTATGTTCCCAGTACATTTACGGGAAGTTGCAGATGGTTTGTAATATTCTCAACTTCTTCCTAGTCACCATAAACGTAATACTTCATTTTAATAGGTAGGGTAGGGAGATACAGAGTAGAAATGAGTCCAAAAAATAGTTGTTTTAGCATAAATAGACTAGAACATGGTAAGAAGTTACAGTTAAGGTGCAATTTAGGAGGCTGCTTCCTCTCACCTCTCTGTTGGTAGTTACCAGTCCTTTGAAAAGGCCCAGAAAGTGACTAAAAGAGTGTTTATTTAGCACTTCTGGACTGATATAAGTATTGAAATATTTTTCCTGGATTTCCTAATGAAACACAGAGATTTCATTACCTGAATACACCTTTTAGTTTTCATTGTGATAGCATCATACAACGACACAATTTTATTAATGATAATGTCAGCTTCTCATTCTACCTTCTTCTGAGAATACAGACCACAGCAAACCAGAGTAATCACAGCTCTTACATAGGAGGTACAGGCTAAAATGCATTCAAAGTGTTAATTCAGTCAATTTCATCACAGTCGATAGTGGATATGCGAAATGGGCTTGAGAGAGTTATTTAGTGGGAGGATTGCAGACAGCTCTTTTATTGACTGCTGCTTTCATGGAACAAAACACAGAAAAGAGGATTTTTGTAAGGTATTTGTAAGCCATGACTGTCTTTCTGGATGGTTTAGTTGCATTAAAGGCTGGATTATGGAACCGTCCTTATGTTCTGTGATGAATTAAAAAAAGATTTGCAGCCTTGGACGATGGGAAGTCATGCAGTCCAATACTAAGGAACATCTGCTATGTACTTTTATGCCACTCACAGACTGTAAAACACGTAGTGGGGATCTATTGAAAAAGAGGCATATTTCAAGGTCCAAAATGTAACAACAGGTAACAGATGTTTTGGTCAGATGGTTAAACCAAAATATACATTTTGTTACTGGTGTCTGAGACAGCAAGTAAGACCAGCATTTATGACTTAATGAACTTCTTATACAGTAATTTGCCTAAAAACCTCCTCAGGATACAAAGTAACATCACAAATAAATTTCATATTTGTATCATCAAGTAATTCTATTTTAGGTGTTTGTGAATGGATCCTCAATTTTAACTTGACTGACCCAAGCACTCCTGCCAGATTTTCAGACGTTCAATGTACCCAGGAAATTAATTAAAATTGGGCACTTACAAACAGTTTTTATTGTTTTAATACACATGTGTGTTTATAAGCATTTTCTGCTATGTCTAATACTTCAGTAGGGAAATGGGAACATTGTCTGATTGAATGCTTTTCATATTGCTATGGTATTTTTACTTCTTCATGTTAAGCTATGACACTCCTTTTAGCAGTCTGATAAGACTTCATTTGACTATTCTAATGTAAACTTCTTGTCTTTCACGGCTTTCCACAATTGCTTTGTCAGTTAATGTGTTCTCCAGGATTTTCTGAAATTTCAGAGAAGCAGGAACCTCTGAGCATTTCACAGCAAGGCTGTTAGAGAAAGCAGAAGAGTTCAGTCAGTTGTTTTTAAGGTGCTGTCACAGCTTGTGAAGGCCCTCAAACAGATAACCTCAGTCCTTTCAGCACTGTTACGGGAGTGCGAAAGGCTGCTGTGCAGTCCATGAAGTGGTTACTGACCAATGGGATGCACTGAGACTTTCAAGATGTCCTGGATCTGAGGAAAGCTTCAGGAGTGTTGCTTCCTGCCACGCAGTCTGCCAAGTATCTGTACTGGCAATCTGTGACTATAAGAGTAGAAGATCCAAGAACTGAAAGAAAATGTGGAAATTCACATAGCACTATTGTTAGTTTATCCCATTACAATTTATGAAACATAATTCAGTTGCTAAAGTATTGTTGCACCCTTAAAAGATGATTTCCTTGCCACATGATTTCCGTGTTGCGTTTGCCTGTCATTGCCACTTTATTCCAATTGATGAACTCAAGTTCTCAAGTCCTCCACTCTTGGCAGTGATTTCCCCCCAGCTTCCCTACAGCGCATCCCAGAACTTGTCAACTTAAACAATGTCACACGATCATATATTCTTTCCTAACTTGGAAACAGAGAACGAGGCAGATTAATTTATCATTATTATTTTTTATTCCAAGATCTACCATTTATTAATCTGAACTGGGTGAGACAAAAATCACCTTTTTTTTTAATTCCATTTCATTTGATTCATGTATTTTCACGTGTCAGATTCCTAAACTGACAGGGTACATAGAATTTTCAAAAATAAACATAAAGTATTGTTTATCAGAGCCCTGCAGGATGATCTCTATCCTTCCCCATGATAACACTTTTTCAGCACAGTAGCAGCCAGCAGAGTAGATAATGGGGCACTTCTGAACCTGAAAATGAGATCCTGTCTGCCATGACTAAAAAGAAAAATCTCACAGTGGAGGGATATGAAGAAAAGGGGGTGAAGTTATTTTTTGTTTGTATTTAAAAAAAAGGTAGATGGAAAAATACAGGAAGTCAAGGCTAATAAGAGAAAGACGTGCACATGAAGTTAGTGAGGTCACCTAACAGCCCAACCTATGAAATTGCATGGAAAGTGTAACGCAGGCTTTTTTCACTAATTTAATAGGTAGAAAGTTTGGTTAGATTTATTTATTGGCAATTAGTGATTGGCTGAAAGAGGCAGAGTCTCTTGTTTCCTTTCATATATTTCATTAGCCAGGTTGTCTGGGTATGTAAGAAATTATTTTGTATATATATTGACGAAGGTACTGCAGTGCCTGTATTGCCATTTCCTTTTTACGGTGGCAATATTTACAAATAACAATGTGAAACGAATAAGTAATTTTTTTCTAAGCAGACAGCAAAAAAAATCTTATGTATAATTATACAATGCAAATGAAGAATCTATTTAAAAAAAAATTTGGAGGTTTCTGTTTAATTTTTTCACTTCTTTAATTGCCATATGTATGTATTTATTAATGAACCAACTGGTACAGGGGAGAGAAGAGAGGAGAAAGATTAAAGCCGATATTTTTTTATGCAAAGAGTCCTTTGACTTTTCTATCAATTCAGGAATGTTTTGTGCCTGTAAATAAAAAGATGAATGAATTTCCCCGAAAATTACTCAGTAGTGGTTGCTGATTCTGGGCAACAATACCCCTCTTCTGATTGACAGCTGCAGCACACTAACTCTGTCTGTTATAATACAAACATCACACTGAATCTTTCACGAATAGATGTAGTCTCCTTCCCTTTATTAGCTTTCTCATCCCATAGAGCACAGTCAGTATAGGCATCATTCCTGTCCTTTAGAAAGAAGTAGATTAGTCCATTTCCTCATGGGGGTTTACAAAGTCCTTCAATAGACGTGACTGGAAGAGGAAGAGGCTGAAGATGGTGGCCTAAGGGAATAAACTGCTGACTTGATAAATCTTTGGGTCTTAAGAGGTCATCTCTTGATGTCTGAAAGAAAGATTGACTTACCAGCAAATATGAGCACTAGTCTTTATGGCTTTGTGAGGCTTTTTTAAGTAATATAGAAAACATTTGTATATGAGATACTTACAAATTTTCTACAACTACAGAAACAGTGTTTTCCTTTCTCAGGTCTTATGAAATTCTCATAGATTTATTTATTCTTTTTTACACTGTGTGCATGCTGTCCATGAGATGTGCAGGGAATTTTAATGAGTTTTTACACTAACAAATGCAGCTATGAAATACAACATGAAAAAATCTGAAACTCTCAGAACTTTTGTTACGTGTGACACCTCATAGACCATAAAGGGCGTAAACACAGTGAACAACATATCGCTAATGAAAATTCTGATGTTTCATAACCATTGTCCTGAGATGAAGAATCAGTTGCAGCTAAGAGCAGATTACATTTAATTAATTTCCTTTTTCCTGGAGTATTTCCTAACTGGTAAAGTTTTACTCTATTACAGGAGAACCTACGTATTTTTAACAGGGGATTGTATACAATCATTTTGCTTTTATCAGTTCTTGCTCCTGGTAGATTCTAAAAACTCATAGGCAGACTCTTTTTTGCAGAAGCTAAAGAAGTGCATCAGGAATCAAAGGAACAATCTGTGTTTGAAAACAATTGATTTCCTTTTATTTATTTATTTTTAAACTGTATTATATAAATAGGTGCTGCAGACAAAGAAGTGTAAGCTGCACATCATTGGACTGTAATTGAAGAAGGATTCACTTCCAGGACAACCAGAACACCCTGTTGTGACACTGTGGAGGATTAAGAGTCTGGGTTAGGACACAGAGTTTCAAAGGAGGTCCACCATAACTGGTATCCTGTGCCCACTTTTGGATGACATCAAATCTATCGGTAGATGATTCTTTCTAGTTATCTTTTGTTTCTGTAACTTGCTCTTGGTAAATTTTCTGCTGCTGCTTAGTACCCAGAGTCCACAAAATCACTGGGTACTTTGGGGTACTTCTGTGAGTGCAGAAGGCTGTCTAGATTGCAGGATTAGTTTAAAAGTACCTTTGTTAATTGGGGGAAATAGCAAAGTGCTACTCTTTCTTGTGACACACTCAGATTCTCATAATTTGTAGTTAAGCAGGGAGTTAGATTCTGATGTAAATTTCAGGAAATTTTTGGAGCTGACCTTGATTTCAGTTTGACACTTGCAGACAAATGCAAATATTGCACCTGTAATCCATAGTTTTCTGGAAGCATGACGAATCTCTGAACAGAATCTGTGACCTACTTTCATTAGATTATTTTTTTCTTAATTCCTTACTGGTAGGTTCTTACATCGTGAAGTAGATTGGTACTTTTAAATAACAGCTGTCAGGACAAGCAATTTTATCCTGTTCTGTGGCGATTTTTTTTTCTTTTTTTTTAAAACATCTCTCTCCTGTGAGCTGTATAATCTAAGTCCAAATTGCAGCTATCCTCCCCTGACAGGCTGGAAGACAAGTATTAATCCATCATGGGAGGATGTGATGAAGTGACAACAGCAGGGACTTTTATATGCTCATCAGAGGAAGAAGATGGGCAAAGAACAATATGCTTGATTATTGCTTCCATTACAACTTGGGCAAAGGTGTGCTGGCATTAAAGTTGCCTTCCTGAGAGTAAAAATGCTATAATTTGTTGCCGTCTTATGATAGTATGCAACAGGATTGAGAGAAGCCCTTGGGGCCTAACTCCACCATCAAAACCAACTACAAAAGAGATGTTTTGCCGAAAGGGTCCAGAGAATATCTTGCCACCACCGAACAGAGGCCACAAAACATTGCAAACACTTAGGGAAAAAATACACTGAAAAAGAAGGAAAAAATATCACAACTATAAACAGGAAGGTGTTGCTTTCTGTCATAGGAAAAGGTAGTGATGAAAATAAAAAGGGAGAGGAGTGTTCAGGGGCATTAGCAAAATTCAGCATTGAATAAAAACACTTGCTTCTACAAAATCTTTGGCAGAACACAGACTCATGCTATTTTTTTAGAAGAAAAGAAGAATAGTGAAATTAATTTGTAATAGAAATTTTTATGATCCGCAAGTGCAATTTGTATTTCTAGCTCAGCAGTTCGTTATGTTCTACATACACTGTCAGAGAAATCAAACAAGTATAGTGTCCCTGAAAAACAAACTCTTAGGTTTAGGAGAGTAGAGATACATGGAAAAATATCTATCTATTAGTATTCAGCAGGTATATCTGAAATCTAGTCTGTACAAGTGAAGAGCAATTGTTCTTATGCCTAGACGTTGACTTTTAAATTTTATTCTGTGCTGTGTTATGCCATGCCCTGTTGGGCCCCAGTTCTGCGACGTTCTGCATGTGGCTGGATTGTTGCATTCAGATAGACTGCAGTGAAGTCAGCCAGATCACAACAAATTCTAAAATTAGGGCAAAAGTGAAGAATGTTAAACTGGAGAATAAGTATGATAATATGTTTATTTTTGCGAAAATAGGTCCACAGAACGTTGCTGTCTCGGGTAGCACAGACTGGGATCAGGACATTGGCACAGGAACACTGCTTGTACCGCAAGGTTTTCTAAGTTTTTGTTCTGCTTTCTTTCCAAAAATATTTTTAGCTGTAAAATATCTTGCTCTCTCTTTCCTGGGGAGCACTTCTTAATGCAAGGAGAGACACTTACCACAGCTTGATCTTATTTTGTACACAGAAGTAAAAAAATATTCATTTTACTAGGCGATGTAAAGCATCTTAACTATCAGCCCTCACCAAATAACAGTATACTGTCTGTGTTATGTTTAATATGTTGTGAAAATTAGGGAAGTCTTGTGACTATATCCTGCTTAATCCCAGTTAAGACCCTTAACTATTAATTCTACTTTATTTGTAGGTTAGTTACCATCTTCATGACTCCAGCCTCTCAGTTGCTGAAGTCTGGTCTTCACTCAACCTTCTCTGACTTCAACGAAAAAAAACTAAGATGCTGCTCATACAGGAGCACAGCAAAGAAAGAGGAGAAAGGAAAATAGGTCATTCTCCAGAAACACTCTTGATTAGTCACCTTAGCTTTGTACCTCTGAAACATCTTCTCCACATTTAACGTTTCTCAGCTTTTTGGTAGTTGAGTAGCTATGTCATAAAAATAGCTCAGAAAGGTTGCATTAGGTAGATACATAAAAACCAGACTAGGAATATGCTGAAACTGAAGAACATAATTTGAAAATTGTAGTCTGAATTAAACAAAGCATGATTAGTCATCCACTTGCCTGCTGACCTCTTAATGACTGTGCTGCTTAACTATCAATGTGGAGAGCCATTCTCTTCCGTCCTTGCAGCCTCTGACTTTGACAAGAAAATGTTTTCCTTGTTGGCAGCATGGATACTTTTAATTGACACACACAGAAAAAAAAATAAAAGGAGATGAAAGGAAACATAAAAATGCAGCAACAGTGAAGCAAATAATAATGTTTATATTAGAAGAACAGTAGTGTCTAATAATTCCGGTCCCTAATTTCCAACATAGATTCGCATTGAAGAATAAATAGTAAATACTACTATATCCACCAATGGTTTATAGTTAGTATGATTTATGACACACTACAAAAAATGAAAAGCCATTAAGAAGTCCTGTTTAAAAGTCTAATCTTTGCTTAGTTCTCTGGATAGCAAGAAAGTGTAATGTCATCTTAAAAAAGCGTGGAACAAGAAGTGAGAAAGGGATAAAAATTAGTAGCAGTATTCAGGATCCTCAGTTGAAGAATGACTACTTTGCATTCTCTGTTTGAAAGGTAAGAGAATTTAATTGAGCTCCTTCTGTGGAAAGTGTATGAAAAATATATTTTAAGAGAGACCTTTAGGAAGCTCTGTTTTAATGCTGTTAAAACTTTGACTTTGTATGAAACAGCCTAGAATGTTGATCTTGAAATTTGCTTTAGGAAAGTGCAGCATTTTCTGAGAAAACTAGTCTTAAAGTAGGAAGAAATTGATTCTGTAATGATGCTCTTTTACTACTGCTTTGTTTCTATTATGCTAAATTGTTGATGTAGATATAATGTTTCAATCTGATGTACTTGCAGTAGAATGAAAATTGATCAATATATCATTATTGATCAGTTTCTTTCTGATTGGCTTAGCAAATCTGTGTGTTATTTCTAGCCTCCTGCAGCCAATCTAGCCTATCCAGCGTTAATCTAAATAAATGTGTGCATCTACTAACTTACAATGTTGCAAGACAGGTAGATTATATAAAAATGAGCTGAACAATAACATAATTGCATATATACATATATCAAATCATTTAATGTGTGCTTAAAATGAGGCATGATATTAAAAACATACTTAAATCTAGACAGGAAATAAAGTACTTTCCTTAGTCACAGTCACAGTAGTTCAATAACCTCTCTGCTCAGCTCAATTTACACAAAACTTTGAAACACTGCAGTTTCTAAAAACCATACACCATAACCCTGAATGTTTCAGTATTTTCCAATTAAATTCATATAGGTGCTTTACTAATAAAGGTCTTAAAACAGATTGAAATATTTTGCAGCATTATAAGATGACATGTTGAAACCTGTGTATTTAGCATAATCCAGTGAAATAATAATAGAACCATGTTTTACCTACTTTTAAAGTATTCTGTACATACTTTGTCAATCTTATTCAAGAAAAATTTGTGATTCTGTGATTGCATTCTCAGATACCTCAGGAGCCTTATTTAGCTCCTGCACATGAAGCAGTGTGTTTTGTGGGGTTTTTTTCCCCCCCAAGTTTAGTAAAACAATTTTTAATACCTAGTTAATCAAGATACTAACCTGCAAACTGTGATAAGTTCATCAGTTCAGAGTGTTTTTAACACCCAATTCCAAATCTCTAGTGGATAACATGCTCAAAATCTAGTTATTTTATCAATTGCATGTCTTTCCTGGCCTGGTTTCTGTGTGGAATGACATCTGATTAAGAAACTGTGTTAGAGCACAATTCTTTTTCTCTTTGCTTCTTTTTAGTATATATCCAGCAGCATAGCAATACGTGGAAGGAAGGATCAAGTAACGTTTGTGTAGCTCAGCCTGAGAGGTCAGATTATGCTTCCACTACTCAGGTATCATGTGTTTGAACTAACGTAATTACAACATTATCCCATTATGTCAACAAAAAAGGTGTCTGAAGCTGATTATCTTGCTGCTCCATCGTTGCCCTCCCTCATTTCATTTGCTTTTCCTCAGTAAAGTGTATTCAAGAAACGTAAATCAATTAACAATCTAGTACTTGCTTACATCTTAGATTTTAGCCAGTGTACTCTGACTTTATGTTAGAAATTATTTCGGAATTAAGAGTTAAAGGCTGTACCCTAAGGACTGATCCTTTTGGCTTCAGGCACAGCTGAGGATTGTCCTGTGTGAGTAAGTTTATAGCAAAAAAATATCCTTTAGGCCAATCCCCATAAGCAATTTATAGCCACTTTCTGAGCACTTGGTCTCATGGACACAGACATCATAACCTGCTGAGACATTCCGATCATTCTCCTTTAGCGAAGGCCAATGAAAGCCAAAGTTATGCTTCAATATATGCATCGGGAAATTCTCAAACCCTGGCCTCCTCAGTCAGATAGATAAGTGCTCTTGCAAACCTGAGGGACTTCTTCACACACAATTTTCAAACAGGGGAGATGAAATCATTGAATCAATCAGTGTTCGATAGTCAATTTTTAAAAAATGTACATGACAGGTAGCATTGCAAAGAAGCAGAGAAAGTCACTGTTTCCCCCGAGAACTGATTCCTCTCCTAGGTTCTTCTTTGTCTCCAAATCATCCCAACAGCATTTCACCTCATCTTCCTGCTGATAAGTGTTACTTTGCTTGGCCTATTCATTGACTCATTTTATAGAACATAAAACGATTATAATTTTTTGTGAGTGGTTTGCCTTCTGGGGACAGATGTTTTCCCAGGTTGAGAAGCCTTGTAGCATTTGTTGGCCTGTGCAAATGTGACCAGACTTTACCTATAGCCATTTCTATCTTTTCAGTATATATGTTCATGATATGAGAGAGCTCACCCAGTATTACCTCTCCTGCTAGTTCATCATCATATGTCCAGAGAGGGGTAAAATGTGTTGTCCTACCCCCTGTTTAGGCTGTGGATTTTCTGGACTCTGTTGAGCTAAACCCTGTCTTGACCAGTCCAGGTGGGTTCAATAAGGTACACCCTCTACTGCCTCTTTTCTACCAGAGAGGAGGTCTAGGATTTGAACAGTCAGCCTGGCCAAACCGTGCTGGAAAGAGAAGAAAAATTTTCATAATAAGAAGTGAACACCTACCTCCTTGTTGACATAAATCCTCTCTCCCCCCTTCTCTCCCTCTTTTAAACTTAGGGATCCTTATGCCACTGTGAGTGACAAGAATAAAAGAGAGTAAAACTCACTGTAAATCAGTTTAATAAAACTGTAAAATATGGTTAGAGAAAAGCTAGCTAGGAGGTAAGGAAGGTGCATCCTTAAGAGAGGTGTGCATCTTCAAGAAAATATTCCAGCCAGTTCAATGCAAGTGAATCTCACAAAATTGCGAAGAGCCTGGGATACATCTGTGCTTTGTGAACTAACATAAATGACAGTCAGGCTTTGCCGAGCTATTGTATGCTTATTACTGGGCCTGAGGGTAAAAAGAGGTTGCAACTTTCTTGTCTTGTGTTTCCAGTCTCAGGAATTTGGAAGTAAGGACTTTAACAGCCATAGCCTAATGAGACTGCTCTGAAAGTTCAAATTATTCTTAAGATGTATCTTACAGCTTTTTAATTTTCTTTCTGACTCCTGAGCTTTTAGGGTGTAATCAACTCCTTTTTACAAAAGGAAAAGCACTTAAAACAAAATCCAAGACTTTTTCTAATTACAAACTACAATCTCATGAATCTTCTTGAACAGTATAAAAAAGGCCTGTGGGATTCACAGTAAACACAGAGAAGATTATTCATTATCCTTTATATACAATTGTGAGGAAGACATGACAGCCATAATAAAAACAAAAAGATGACCAGGTGAATTTAGAGCTAAACAGATTTTTGCCAGCCAAGTGGAAATGAGAATTCCCCAAGTGACCACTGCAAATGCAACTGGCCACCGGTTACCAGGCACCAGTATCTTGGAGGTCACAACAGTTTCCCACGCAGTATTACCTTCTTTTTTCATTCAAAGCGTCTGCTGAAATCACTAAGAATCTTAAGCATGAAATGTGGGATTGATATCTGTTATAATTGTCATATATGATAAGCTAGTCATGTTTCATATTGCACCATCTTTTTTAAGAAATACATTCTCAGTTATTCTCTGGGAGCTGCTTAATATTATTTCTTCTGTCTTATTCCTGCTTCTTCAGCAGCAACTGTTCCTTACCACATGTAAAAGGCCAGATGAAACAACAACAGAACTGTGAAGCACACTCCTTTTTGAAGGGGCTATAGCTGGATGCAAACGGTCCCTGGCAGTTTTTCCGATAGACAAGAAACTTCACAGGTGCTGGCCATCTCGCAAAATGACACAAATCTGTGAGTTGTTGTTTAAATTGCGATTTACAGAAGCGGTGATTAATCATAACAAAGTAGAAGTGAAGGAGCTAAAGGAGCCAGGGAGCTGGGTTGGATTTAGACTGGGTGACTTTGCTTGCCACCAGGCATTACTACAGGTGTCTGATCAGTGACAACAATAACGCTGAAACATAAAGTGAGGGCTTCCCTGGGAGCAGGGGGAGGAAGCCTTACTGCCTCCACATTTTGAGACAGGAAATACCAGATACTAGACATGATCAGACCTGTAGCATAGCATATTGTTTGTAATTCTCACTTTAATAAAAATAAAGTATTTTCCTTAGAAAGAAAAAACAGAACAGAGATATTTTATACAATAATGAGTAATGAATAATTTTATGTTGAATTCAAGACCACTTCTACTCTAACTTGTATTGTTACAGCTACTCCAGCAAGGTGGAATTCACTTGTTTAAAGACATGACACTACCGTGAGAGTTATGCAAATAATTGATTTCCAATGTGATGACTGAAGAGCAAAAATTGAATGAAAAAAACGAATCTGAAGTTGAAGGAAAAAAAAATAAATTTTCCTGCTTCCACTTTGGGTCATATGAAATCTTTGAAGTTTGAGATTTTTTATACAAAATTTAGCCAGATTTGATTCAATACATAAAATCAATTTTTTTCTGACTTTGTTAAAATATTTTTACTTTGTATTAACTTTATTTCTTCTTTTTTTTTTAATGCAAAAGCTATTTTCTAAGTTACCCCTTGCTTGTGTGTTAAATGTTTTTACTGAAATGTCAAGTGAGAACTACAAAAAACCCTAAATTTCAGCTAAGATGTTAATTTTTAATTCCACTACTTCAAATTACTCTGAGTCTGGATGAAGCTGAGCAGATCGTGGCAGCTTATCAACCACATCCTGAAAGGATGCTTCAGAGTTTGGAAGCAGGCAGTGAAAATCAGAAGTTCATTTTGGAGACCCACTTTAATATGTGTGTGTATCTCTGTGTCTCTTTCCCCGAGTGCCCAGACTGAAGAGGATATTATCACTGAAGCAATTCAAACCCATGAACACTCATCCATCACAGCAAACACTAGAAACACCTGCTGAAATCCAGCTCACAACCTGGTTATTTTTGCACTTCTTCCCTAAATGAATTTTTAAATAAATATTTAGCTAATAACCCATCATTATATCTATGAGCTCATCATTTCAGCTAGTGAATGCAGTTTCATGGTGAACAAGGCTATTGTCTTCTGATATTGTATCAGTGATATGTGCAATAGAATAGCCATTTACTCCACAACATTCTTCAGAAAAAGAATTCTACAGTTTCTGCAGTATACTGCTTAATGCACGTTTTCATGAAATCCATACTTCTGATGGTGAAAACTGACTTACAGCAGAAACTCATCCTCTTCAGGATTATTGTCGATAAACGTGAAGATGTAATTTGAGTGATAATGAAAGAACATTTTATTGAAAACCTCCAGAGAGTCTGTTTCAGAAGATATAATTGGAGAGGGGCTAAGAGTCTCCTGCACCAATTTCCAAACTAAGCATGTCAACCATCAAGAAGTGTATATTTTAAAACTGTCTAGGGAAGAAGTAACATAATCAATAACAATATATGATTAGAATACAGCTACGCTGAAATGGGGACAATGAGGGACTGGAGAAGAACTCTACAGTTGATGCAATTTATAGTCTGAAATGTTTGACTTTGTATTCTTAACCTTCCTTTTCATCCATATCTTTGAAACTGCTGGGACAGATCAGCACGTGTTGCAAAGTGTGCAGCTGCCCTGACTAGCTTGGTTTACAGTGACTGAAGACACTACAATTTTTCGTTTTCATTCTTTTTTTGGACAGCCAAACCTCCAAACACTTTGTTGGTAGAGTGTGAGATTTGCTTTCTGACACTTTTATTTCAGAGCATACCGAGAACCCCGAAAATATCCCTTCCTGTTCTGTGGCTCTAAAATCACACCTGGAAACCAAAATGTATGTTTGGAACAACTACTGTATCTTGCCAGTGTATTTTCAAAGAATTTACGGCACCAGAGTTGCAAGATTCTCTTTGGTTGTATGTTTGTTTCCTGGTAGCGCTTATTTCTTTAATGATTTATGCCTAAATGATTTGAGACTTTTTTGTTTCAGAACTGGCCTCATTTCCTTCTTGCTTAGTCCTTTGGTTGCAAAAGCTGAAGCTGGAGCTCATCTTTAAAGAAGATAACAGATTACTGGCTCTTCGCTGCAAGGGAATTTTGTGGATGGAATCTGCTTTTCTCCCTGGTGCAGAATAATTCAAACCAATTAACCCTTAGTCCCATATCTTTCTTTTAATATAAGATTTTCTGATGGAGTAGAAAGATTGGTATTAAGATAAGGAGTCATTTGAATTCCATTGGATTGCTGATTCGTCACAACTTTTTTGGTGCTGATTAAAAGCCCTTGATTATTATTAAAAATAATGTCAAAGGTACTGAGAGATATTTTTAACCCAGTATCTTAATTTAATATATAATAATAATTAAATTGCATATTTTATGCTTGATCTTCACCTTACAAAAACAATGTTCCTTAAAAATCTTCCTCTAATACAGCTTGAAAATGAATGAATACTCATATTGCAAGTTTAGTGCCACTTAGAAATATCACCAACTTTTTAAATGCTGAGAAGGATGTTGTATTATTTGTCTTGGATACATAAATCAGGTTTTCCATAGTTATGAGAGTGTTCCATCAGAACATGAATCAGCTATGATTTTCTTTTGGGTCCATTAACATCAATAGCAGAGCCACTGTTTCCATAGTTCAAAAGGGTGCAGGAAACAATGAGGAATAGTTTTTGTACTCATGCAAGTTTCTTTCTCATGGGTTTCCTGCTCCCTTCTATCCTGGTATTTTCTCTCTAAATAAAACTTGAAATGTTTTCTTCTGGTTTGAGATATACTTTCTTTGGGTTTCTAGGCTTAAGATAGATATTTTATTTGTAAGTACAAAATTTCATATAAGAAAAAAAAAATATTCCAAACTATTTTAGCTGATAACAGGGGAAGGATTTTGGTGTGTGTTGTTACAAAATAGGTTTACAATCTCCTTTGTTTCAAAGACTGAAAACACACAAAATTATTTGCTTTAAAAACCTTAAATCAGTTTGTTTCCATAAAACACTTGTCTTTTTTTTCACTCTGCTTACCTGTAGCAGTAAGTGAATAGTTAAAATGGGTATTCCTAAATCATACTAGGACAACTTGAGCACTAAATCCAAATGTAATGACGGTGATATTTCTGAATTTCTGTTTAGACATCGAGAAATAATTTACAGCATAGGTGCCTGACACTTAACAACTTGAGAACCACTCTGCTGCTGAGCAAAGCTGCACGAAACACACACGGTCCTAATAACCTCACTTTGCAGTGCCATTTTTACACAATATGTAAAGCCACCCTTGTGAATTTCCAAAACCAACTGTTTTTCTTACTTGCCTTTTTAGAGTTCTTTAGTCATGGGTAGTGTAGGAGAATTATTTTTCTCTACTTTGTGGATTCCCAGCAATGTCTTGTAGTCTCGAGTTGGTGGGCAAGCTGTCAGGAATCCCTACAGTAACCACTGCAAACACCAATTAGGGCATTTAATTTTCATATTATCTATTATATGGTGTTACGTTAGTCTGGTAATGTCATTCACTATTGAAAATGTATGCATGGCATAAAGTTGTGCGTTTCGTTTATTGTTGGGGGGATGGGCCTTGCTGGTTCTCTTTTTTTTCGTTTTTAACAGAAATGTTTAATGACTTTGGAATATTAACGCTGGCATAAAAATAACTTCAAGCAGTTTTCCAGCTGGTAAGCTGGATAGAAAATTAATGTGTGTTGGCTTGATGAAATAGTGAAAAGTTGACTGGACAGACCTTCTGAGTTAATGGGAAAAGAAGGATAATGCAAAAATACGGATTGTAAAGGACACCACTGTAGCAAGAGATACAATTAGCCATACAGCTCGAATCGAGGTTGCTTAGCTTCAGCAGGGCTTGTTTGCTTTAGTTCAGCCTTCATCTTACTAGACCCCAGCTGGTTCTGTAATGAGCCACTATCCAGGTAAATCAAATGCAGATTACCGGGCAGTGATTGTAATTTGAGAATCTTTGGTTTAAATCCTTTTCTTATAAAATGGAAAATGTTACATTAATGTGAAACATCAATGACCAAACTTTAGCATGGGGAGAAAGGAAAGGAAGAAAAAAAATACAGTTGTCTTATAATTTCCCTCACATCTGCCATGCTAAACTGTATCTGGAAATACCTGAACATCTTTTCCTTTTTATTGTGACAGATACACCAAAACCCAGAAATGTGCAAGTAATGGTGGAGTTTATTTTTTAACAGGGCCAAATTTCAGCAAAATGCTAGGACATATGAGAGAGCTTTTGGTTTCCTTTTGGTTCAAAACGTTAAGTTATTCTGGAACAAGATGATCGGTCATATATTGTGCACTGAACGCAGACAAATGCTCACCTACCTGATCTGCTCAATGGAGAACTGACAGCCATGACCCTGGCAAAGCTTCATATATGAGAAAATACTAGAGTAATAATACCATTCTTCAGAGGGGTCACATCCTCTGTTATTCATTCACCCTACATTATACACAGATGATCTATGCACTATTTGGGTCTTAAGATGCTTAAATTTAAGAGCGGCTCACTGTGTTCCTCTCCTGCTTTGTGAAAGAGAATGCTTGAGGGCATCCTACACCTCCAAAGCCCCTTTTTGTAAACAAGGTATCACAGACAGGCATGTATTTTATACTAGTAAGTGTATGACAGGGCTGCTGGAGCTGAGTGCCCAGCACAGCTGAAGGAAGCTATAATGTGATTTTCCTACGAAGATATAAACCAGAAACACGTATGGGAGAAGGCTTTGATTGGGGCAGCCGTATCAAATCTTCCTACCTCTGCATATACACGTACATATTTATACACACACACACACGCACACACACACACAGGTTTATATGGTTTAGGCGTGAAGATGTGTGCAAAGTAACTGTCATCACAGAGAAAGATCCTTTATGATCTTAACTATTTTTGCTTTTTGACAATTGAAATTTATTTTCCAGAATAGTTGGATTGCATGAAAAATGTTTTTCTTTTTTGCTTCTGTAGTATGCTCCTCAACATAGAGTATGAGCACTTGCTGAAATGGGTGAACGAACTCATTCTGAATTTTTTCATTTCAGAGGGAATGCTTAAATCATGTCACCATGTATGTGAACTAGCTGTCCAGTTTCCTCAGACTTCCCATTCTCAGTAAAGGAATATGGAAAAAAGCAAGTGAAAACCTTCTCTGAATTGTCCTGCATGAGTTGTGGGTTGGTTTTTTCCCCTCTCTTGACTAGGATTATTGCTCCGTAAGGCCAAATAACGTTTTAAACATTTGGGTTATCTTCATGTGTTACTATTTCAAACCCTCTCCCCCCTCCCCATTCCTTCATTGTTAATTTCTTCAAATATTTAAATATTTGACTTCTTTTATGAATGCCAGTATTTATTACTACAGAGATACACTACAGAGATATCATTACACTTTCTTTCCCTTCTATCCCACTCCTCACTTGGTCACAAAGCTGTTCAGCACAGTAAGACATTGTCAGGACATTGCAACAAGACTATAGCATGGGTAGGGAAGGAGAAATTCAACTCCTAAGTAAGCATGTTAAGACTGCCAAGAGAGACACAGAAAGAGCTTTAAACAGAAATAAAACAAAAAAACACAAACTTGAACGGGGTAGGAGAAGAATGAAAGGCTGTGATTGCCATATCTTTTTATTTCTGTGTAAATTTAAGTGATCATTGGTAGTCTTCAAAAGATGTTATTGGGTTTTTTTGGTTTACCCACAAGAAATGATTGATAGTTTGAAGGCATGTTCTCAGAATGAAGCACCATTGTCACTCTTCTTTTAATTGTTACAAACTCATATCATTATGCAATAAAGTGTTTCCATATTGTACAGTGAATATTCTCTCTCTGGAAAGTCTCTCTTTAGAGATATGGCAAGAAAGGACAGATGTGTCTTAAGAGAAAAAGGAATGCACTACCTCGCTGATTTATTCTTCACTTCCGAAACAGAGATCTCTTTTTTTTTTTCCTCTGTGCCTCATCATAACGATTCCAGATAAGCGCTTACATAATAACAGACTAGTACGGAGAGGTATAATGCTTCATTTCAGTGATATTCTATAGTAAGTTTATCATAGCTTCAATTCGCTGCCAAGAGATGTGACTACAGTTGCTAAGGGGACCTCTCAACGAAAGAATTCATCTGTGCATGGAAGACAGTGAACCAGATTCATCCCTGCTGTAAATCATCTGACTGTATTGAAACTGCCTCAGAAAAAAATTTGTCTCACTCCGTTTATCCATCTCTCTACAAAAGGATGCCTTTCATAAAAGTTATTTTCCTCTTTGTTGCTCTGCTACTTACACATTTCACTCTTTGAGTGGCAAAAATGAATGATAAAGATGAAGATGAATATTTGGTGCTCTACGTCTTTTACAAAGAAGTTCTTATGCAGAGAAATATAACCCTGAATATTTCTTTCTGACTTGTGAGACAAAGTATAAGCTTTCCTGTACAGACTAAGCTATGGGACTAAGAGCAAAACTTGACAAAAATATTAGTTTAGAAAAGTGCTTCCATCAATTTATTAGAAACTACGTTTACGTAGCACTTATGTTATTCAAGTTGTTGAACTGTTCATAAATAACTGTTCGTCACAATGTCACTGTCAATGAAGAAAAGTTGCTGTTCCAGGGCTAGTGACATATGAACAGATTTGATGAACCCTACAAACTGAGATAGGCATCTAATCATCTGCAGAAAGAGTAGTCTCATTTAAAATAAAATGTACACCCTATTAAAAGCAAAAGTCTTTTTGCCAATAAATCAGATGCATTTCTTGAAATACATTTCTGACAGTTTGCTCATCACCTTTGAAAGTCCAAGTTATAAGAGGATTTTTCACTCCTTACACAAACCAAGTGAGATAATAGGAGTTAAACTTGCAGAACAATACTTGGTGGTGAGTAGGAGACAGGTAATTGGTTCCTATTTACCATGTTCTTAGAAATAACAGTGAAAAATAGGATGGACTGAGAGGCCCAGAGTGCACTGAAGTGTAAGACAAAGTGCTAACAATCAAATTACTGCTTTAAAAGTCTCAATATAAGTTTATGTCACATTCTGAAGTATTCTAAAATTGTGTGCATCTCTCTGAATTGAGCCTACTTTTGTCTATTATAAACACTTATTCTGCACAAGAAAGTCTAAAAACTCAGATCCGTGGTTGTGTTGCCTTATTCCTTAAACTAATGACTGTTAAGAACATTTTATTCACTTTGAAATCCTACCTTTACGTACTATCCCTTCTGATACACAATTCTGTACTTACAGAAACCTGTCAGTCATAAGGCACTTAAAAGCTGTCAGAATAAGAGAAAAAGATAGCAAGTGGTATTTAAAATATACTTGCTGCTTGCACGCTATGTAAGGAGAAATTTAATTAGTACTGTATAGTTTGGATCAGTGATATATTGACAGGACACTGATTACATACTGAGAAGACTCTAAGTGTTGCTTCAGCACCCAGCCAGTCTGACTACTGCTTTTGCATAGCATAGAGCAGAAACCCACTCATTAGCAATATTTCAATCTGGTATTTTCTGTTCTAATGGATTGAACCTACTCTATTGTTTAGCAAACACATCTTTGAAAACTAACTGCTGAAGTCAGCAATTAGATTTTCAACTGCCGATAATAATCTCTCTAATATCCAGGTAAAATTTCCCTTTTTTTTCCCCTCCCCTCTGACCAGCTCTGTATTTTATCCTGTAGAGGGTGCAGTGCACAAGAGTTTAGGTGTGTATACAAGGGAAAAGTGGACTTCAGAGCTACAAAATCTGTGTTGGCCGTTATGTAACAAAATGTGATTGAAGTGGCAGTGACCTTTTTCATGTACAGCTCTGGTACCGAACATGTTTGCTCTTTATGTGAATCTGAATTCACTTAAAGTTGCAGGAGCTGCTAGAAAACCTACTGGAAAATCTACTGCATGGAAGATGCAGGTGATGGAACTAGGATCATATAAGGCAAAGTCTTTTTGAATAAGCTCACCGTCAGGTGAACTCCATGCGCATTAAATGGGACTTTTTGGGTATTTCATGTAACTTATGCATTCAAACGGTTTGCTGAAACATAGCCTTTATTGCTTGCTTCTTGTGAAGGCAGGGTCTGCTGAAGACAAAAAATCTGATCTAGCATTGGAATTTCAGATGATCATGTGATTCATAGATGCGGTGTTTCTCTTTTTTTGACTCCGAATTAAAAAAAAAAAAAAAAAGTAAGATGCCATGTAAGTTCCAATCGTCAGAGAAACATTGATTTCTGACATGTGAACCCTGTTCTGCAAGCTTAAGGGAATGGAGGCAGCTATTCTATCTTTAGAAGGTCTGAATCATTTTATCATCCAGCTGGAGAGCAAAAGAAATATAGGAAAGTTGGCTGAGGTGAACTGAGGGGACAATGTATTTTGAGTGATGATGTTATCTAAATGGCAGTGTATACTTTAGCTAAAGAAACGGTTTCATCCAAACACCTCTCAGGACAATTAGAAATCTCATGGTGATTAAAATAATCTTTAGATCATACCATGTTTATGATTAGTTTTTATGCGATAGGAGAAAATGTAAACAGTCCTACTGCAAATATTCTAACTGGTAGTAGTCCAGAAGTGATAGAACTGATTAAGAAAAAAAATCTAGTACCATAATGTTTAATGGAGTATTTTTGAGTGCTGTATCAAAGAGCGAACATATTGCATCAGCTCATCCAAGGTATCATTGGATGAGTGGGGTTGAACACGTTAAAATGTTGATCATGTCGCACATTAGCGAGCAGTGTATTGACAAGGAGCTTCCAAACTCAAGGTGCTGATTTTGATTTCTTGTTAAGCACTCTCAGTGATTTGTGACTAATCTATATCTAATTTAAAGTATTCAATAGAATCTCCCACATCTCAATTTTGAAGGCCCTCTTCTTTGATAGAAATTTTTCTGAATTTTATTACCCCCTGATTACAGTTAAACCTGTGCACAAGCCTTGTGAGAGCTTGTCTAATGACTCATAATTAGTTTGGTAGCCAGCCCTATTAGTCAATCCACAAATTTTCTTCCCTATCTATTAGTTTGATGATCTGTGACAGCTTCATGGGAATTGCAACATGTGATATTGCAAAAGACACATTAAGATGAAAGTGAATAATGTTATTTACTTGTGATTGCAACTGTAATTGTTTCAGTGTCAGCATCATGCACTCAGCAGAACCCTGACTCTCAGCTGCCTGTTCTGTTCAATGTAGTGCTTGCCTCACCTTGGGAGTGTGGCACCGATTTTAGCGGTTCTGTTTTCCTCATTATTGAATGTGACTTTGATTAATGTGAATGGTATTGGCCAGGACACAGGAGCACTTGGTTTTATTTTGAAAAACTGAAAATCTATCCCCAAAATCTTTCACAAGCTTTTGTTTCTTAAAAAAAATTTAAAAGCTAGCTTTTAAAACAGACTTTTTCCACACAAGATGCCAAAGGTTATATAAACCATCATTAAAAGGAAAAAGTAATACCTACAGCAATAACAAAAAAAAGTTTGAGAGGAAGTTCATAAACTTTTTCCCACAATTTTTGGCAAGATTAAGAAAATAGGTGAAAGAGGAAAAGTAGCTTGCCTTTTTCCCCTTTTCCTTTGGAATAAAGATGTACATGGCAGAAATAAGGGAAAAAGACAGAGGTCAAATAAGTGTGGCCCCTAACGCTTAACAGCATGGACACTTTGATCACCATGTAAAGGTCTGAGAGGGCCTTGTTTCAGAGTACACATCTGAATTTATATTAAGGTGGTGAAACCGCCCCTTCAGCACTGTGCATGTTGCACAAATATGGATGAGAGAAAGGTCTGACAATCCTCACTCTCACTTCCACCTGCTGAGAACTACCAGATCAGAGTCTCTCTTCCCCCAGCCAACAACAATTGTTTTATGTAAAGTGAAACAGAGTCACAGAGGAACACTGGCAGAGACGCATCTGCTGGTTGGCATGCACTTCTGCAAGAGAGCCTTAAGTCTCTCCTCACAATAGGAAAGGGAAGAGAGAAATGAAAGCAGTTCCTTGAATCTCTAAGCTTGAATGTTTTTTTTGTGTTGTTTTGTTTTTGGGCTTTTTTTTTTTTTTTTTTTTTTTTTTTTTGCAGTGTTGCCTGATATGGATTTGGTTTGGAAGCAAACACTTAAGGCTTGCTGAGTCTTAGGCATAAAAACAGTACCATGACTCACCTAAGCAAATGTTAAATACCAGAAATGCTGGATGCTTAAATGACTAATACTGACTTCTCCAAAGTAGAGCTATAGATGGATTACAGTTTGAGCACGTACACTTTATAGTTAAGCAGCTGTGGGCAGCAATCTCTGCAAATCTTACACAGAGCATCTCTGAGCAAATTATGATATACTAGACCTTGATGATAGACTGATGAACAGGAGGATACAGAATGTTTCTCACTCGCAAAGCCAAGACACAAAAATTATCTCAAAACATTATTATCCATTATGTTCCTGAGCAATAAAACAATGAAAAATATCACCATGAATTGACATTTTTGTATAGCATTTTCTCCATTTAAAAATACTTTAACTTTTCATATCGAGCGGTGGTTTTAATAAGGTACTAGAATGCTGACTACAGTAATGAAAAATATTTGTTAAAATGGTAATTAATTCCTCTGAGAAAAGAAGAAAAACCACAACTGGGCAGCAGATATGTCTTAAGAGTACGTTTGGTATTTCTGTGTATGAGCAATGACAAGAGCACTCATAGGAATTCATCAAGGAAGCTTTGAAGCCCTGTGTTCCAGGTGACGTTCCCACAGGAGACTCTGCCATTTCCTACTAGTGAAGTGAGCATATATGCAAATCAGCTTTATAATACTCTTAATTGCTGTCTTAAAATAACAGTGTGAAATATTCTTCATAATGTATTTTGCAAACTGTTGACAAAAGTAAGCAGAGTGTTTCTCTTTTGCTGGATAAAGTTACATTATTTGCATAATTATTGTTGTATAGTTTCCCATTTTCTTTCATGATTGCAGATTTTTAACTTAAATACCCATGATGCCTTAGAGCAGGTAACACTCAATTCTGAGCAGAGAGGAAGCAAAGAGCTCCCAAACTCTGCAAAGAGCACATTAAACGTTGCAGTTAAACCTGTTCTATGCAAATGAAAAGAAATAAGGGGAAGACAATTACCTCAGCAATTCCCTGTACCACTGTATTCTTATCTTTCTTCTAGTTTTTCCTTCCACTTACTGATCTACTGGGTAAACAGGTGTCCATGGGGTTAAAAAAAAAAGTAAACAAAATAAAAAATAAAATTAATTTGCACTTTGGACAAGCAGTGGCTTCAGTAGTTCTAGGCTATGGAAATAGCTGAATTCTAAAGCTACAAAGTCTCAGGGAGTTCATCTCTCAGTGGAGAACGTGTAAAGGATCTTTATGAGACAAAGGTTTAATATCACCCACCTGCAGTAGGGCATCCAGCTCTGGAGCCCCCAGCATAAGAAGGA
>Ga0181612_146618_pt1 | contig 26346 bp, 18 predicted proteins | sample HoacroProtozoa21_FD_119630 | JGI IMG/M metagenome (GOLD analysis project Ga0181612, IMG submission 119630) | Hoatzin crop microbial communities from Cojedes, Venezuel. Combined Assembly of Gp0051906, Gp0051904, Gp0051908
GCCGCTCTGGAAGAGAATCTGGACCACCTTCTCAACCCCGATATTCGGCTCGGACAGCCCGATGACATCGAAGTTGTTCAAGGAACGCCTGAGCATGATCGCACCGTCGATGTCAGATACCGTGATGTCGTTGCGCCTGAGGAGCTCCATCACGTAGGATGGTGACGCCGTGGCAAACCAGTAATTGTCGAATATGCATCCCTGGTCAAAGAACTTCCCGACCGATACGGGATTGTATACGCTCTCACTTCCTGGACAGAACCTGAAGCCGTCAAACCATCTTTTCAGCTCCTTGAGCAGGCCCTTCCTGTCAAACCTGCCTCCCATGCCGTCGGATACCCCTTTCTCCACTGCGTAGTCTATCCATTCCCGGAAGTTCTCCTCCAGTTCTTTCTGGGTATAGCCCAGCATGCAGGCGTATTTCCTGTTCATGCTGATATCGGTGAGATTGTTAAGGACACTGAAAACTGACACCTTGGAGAATCTCGTTATGCCGGTGAGGAAAACGAATCTGAGCAGATCTTCGCTTCCCTTTATTATCTGGTAGAATCCGCTTAGGAATGTCTGGAAGGCCTTGGACTCTTCCTTGTTCCCGATGTGGTCCAGCAGGGGCTTGTCGTACTCGTCTATCAGGATTACTACTCCGCATCCGAATTTGGTGTCCAATGACTCTATAAGTTCCTTGAATGCATCGATAGGATTCGTCACATCGAGTTCGACACCATATTGCGAACCTATTTTCCTTAATGTTCGAAGCAGGTCGCCACGAAGCGCATCCAATGATTCCATGTTTGAATTCGCGAAGTTGATGCGAATCACCGGATACTCCTTCCAGTCATAGTCGGTCGAATCTATGTAGAGCCCCTTGAAGAGGTCCCTCCTTCCCCTGAAAAGGGCATCGAGAGTGGATACGGTCAGGCTCTTTCCGAACCTGCGAGGACGGGAAAAGGTAAACATCCCCCCAGGGTCGGTAGCCATCTTGTAAATATACTCTGTCTTGTCGACATACAGGCATCCATAGCTGACAAGGTCCGCAAATGTGGATATGGAAGTACTTATCTCTTTCATACGGCCGAATTTTCGAGAACAATTCGAAATTAGACAAATTCCAGGAAAATAGCAAAACTACCGACAGGCAGGTTCCCATGCCTTTCACCTCTCAGTGAAAATTATTATCTTTGTTTGCCATGATAACCCAAGAGCAGATAAAATCCCTCCATTCACGCCTTGACATCCTCAGGGAATGTCTTGACATAGAGAGCAAGAGGCGCCAGGTGGAGACACTTTCCAAAAAGACGGAGTCTCCAGATTTCTGGAACGACCCCAAGAGTGCGGAAACCTTCATGAAGAACCTCAATTCGGTAAAGTCGTGGGTCGTTTCCTACGACAAGGCTTCAGGCCAGGTCGACGACCTGGACGTGCTCTGGGAGTTCGCCCATGACAGCGTAGGAGCCGATGAAACCATCCAGACTCCCGAGACGCAGGAACTGGATTCCGCATACGCTGCCGCCTGCAAGGATGTGGAAGACCTGGAGCTTAGGAACATGCTAGGTGGAGAAGGGGACAACCTGGGTGCCATCCTCACCATAAACTCCGGAGCCGGAGGAACCGAGTCCAACGACTGGTCTTCGATGCTCATGAGGATGTACATGAGGTGGGGGGAGAGGAACAATATGAAGGTCACCGTTACGGACCTTCTCGAAGGGGACGAGGCCGGAATCAAGTCGGCCACCATCCAGTTCGAAGGAGACTACGCCTACGGCTACCTCAAGGCCGAGAACGGAGTGCACCGCCTTGTGAGGCTGTCTCCCTTCAACGCCCAGAACAAGAGGCAGACAACGTTCTCTTCCGTATTTGTGTATCCGCTTGTCGACGATACCATCAACATAGAGATAAACCCTTCCGACATCGAGTGGGATACCTTCAGAAGCGGAGGGCACGGAGGGCAGAACGTGAACAAGGTGGAGACTGGAGTGAGGGTAAGGCACCTTCCCACCGGAATCATGGTCGAGAACACCGAGACGCGCTCTCAGCAGGACAACAGGCAGAACGCCCTCAGGATCCTGAAATCACGCCTTTACGACCTGGAACTCAAGAAACGCCAGGAAAAGCAGGCGGAGCTCGAGGGCCAGAAAAAGAAGATAGAGTGGGGGTCGCAGATCCGCTCCTACGTACTTCATCCCTACAAGATGGTCAAGGATCTCCGCACCGGGTACTCTACGGCCGATACCCAAGGGGTTCTGGACGGAGACCTCAACGAGTTCATGAAGAGGTTCCTCATGCAGGAGGGCAGCGGCTCGGATACTCCTGCGATAGAAGATCTGGATTAGAATAACACATCAAGACATTTAAAGACTATATGGCTTACAAGTATGCTCCGATGTTTCAGCTGGGAAAGGACACCACTGAATACTATCACCTCACAAGCGAGGGCGTGAGTGTATCCTCATTCGAGGGACACCCCATCCTCAAAGTCGAACCATCTGCGCTTAAGGCTCTCGCAGCCACCGCATTCAGGGATGTGAACTTCCTTCTTCGCCCCGCCCACAACGAGCAGGTGGCAAAGATCCTCTCCGACCCCGAGGCTTCTTCAAACGACAAGTACGTGGCGCTCCGTTTCCTTCGCAACGCCGAGGTTGCCGCCAAGGGTAAGCTCCCTTTCTGCCAGGATACCGGCACCGCGATAATCCACGGTGAGAAGGGACAGCAGGTATGGACCGGATTCGATGATGCCGAGGCCCTCTCGGAAGGAGTCTACAAGACCTACACTGAGGAGAGTCTCCGTTATAGCCAGAACGCACCCCTTTCAATGTATGAAGAGGTAAACACAAAGTGCAACCTTCCCGCCCAGATCGATATCGAGGCTGACGAGGGAATGGAGTACAGGTTCCTCTGCGTAGTGAAGGGTGGCGGTTCCGCGAACAAGACCTACCTCTATCAGATGACAAAGGCTGTGCTCAACCCCGCCACTCTCGTGCCCTTCCTCGTCGAGAAGATGAAGACTCTGGGAACGGCGGCCTGCCCTCCCTACCACATCGCATTCGTGATCGGCGGAACATCGGCTGAGAAGAACCTCCTTACGGTAAAGCTCGCATCCACCCACTACTATGACTCCCTCCCCACTACGGGAGACGAGTCCGGAAGGGCCTTCCGTGACGTGGAGCTTGAGAAGAAAGTGTACGAAGAGGCTTGCAAGATAGGGCTTGGAGCGCAGTTCGGCGGAAAGTACTTCGCCCATGACATAAGGATAGTCCGTCTTCCCCGCCACGGAGCAAGCTGCCCCATCGGTCTCGGCGTAAGCTGCTCTGCCGACAGGAACATAAAGGCTAAGATAGACAAGGACGGCGTATGGATCGAGAAGCTTGACGACAACCCTACGCGCCTCATTCCCGAGGAGCTTCGCAATCCCGGTGAAGGCGGAGGAGTGAAGGTCGACCTCGACCAGCCGATGAAGGATGTCCTTGCAATCCTCACCAAGTACCCCGTTTCGACGAGGCTGTCCCTTAGCGGAACCATCATCGTTGCCAGGGACATCGCCCACGCCCGCCTGAAGGAGAGGCTTGACCGCGGAGAGGACCTTCCCCAGTATTTCAAGGACCACCCCGTATTCTACGCAGGTCCCGCAAAGACTCCCGAAGGAATGGCTTGCGGCTCGATGGGCCCCACCACCGCAAACAGGATGGACCCTTACGTGGACCTCTTCCAGGACCACGGTGGCTCGATGGTCATGATTGCCAAGGGCAACCGCACGCAGCAGGTTACGGACGCCTGCCGCAAGCACGGCGGATTCTACCTCGGGTCTATCGGAGGCCCTGCTGCCGTACTCTCATATGAGAGCATAAAGAGCATTGAGTGCGTAGAGTATCCAGACCTCGGAATGGAGGCCATCTGGAAGATCCGTGTCGAGGACTTCCCCGCATTCATCCTCGTAGATGACAAGGGCAACGATTTCTTCAAGCAGCTCGGTCTGTGAGAATCCTTGCCGTCATCCTGCTAGCTCTGCAGATGCATAATCCTGTCGTCCCGGTCGTCATAGGCCGGGGCGACAATTGCATTGTGGAGTTTTCCGTTCCGGAGGGAAGCTCCCTTGGGGAAGTGCGCCTCCGCTATGACGGGATTCCGGCGCGCGCTGTAAGGGAAGTGTGTCTTGTAAAGGATGGCGTCGTGGTAAGGAAGGGAACGCGGCTTCATCGTACATTAGCCCTTAAGGGTGAGCCTCTTGGCGGGGGAGATTACTCAATCCGGGTGGGTCTTGCCCAGTTTAAGCCAAAGGACCTTTCAAAACCTTTCATGATGGGGGTGTCCTCGGTAGTCATCGACGGAAGGAGGGAGACCCCTTCCCAGGACGGGACGACCAAGAGAAGGCTGGGAGTCGAGGTCGCGAAATCCGGTGACGGAGTCGCCGCATACAGGATTCCCGGGATAGCGACATCAAACAAAGGAACTCTCGTATCTGTCTTTGACATAAGGCGGGACAAGACATCCGACCTGCAGGGCGACATAGACATAGGCCTCCGGCGCTCCCATGACGGAGGAGTGAGCTGGTCTGAAGTTTCGGTTGCGATGGACATGGGACAGTGGGGAGGCCTTCCCCAGGACCAGAACGGAATAGGGGATCCGGCCATCCTAGTCGACGAGGCTACGGGAGATTTGTTCATATGCGCCCTCTGGATGCACGGCTTTCCCGGAAAGATGGCATGGTGGGCTTCCTCGGACGGGCTTTCTCCTACCCAGACAGGGCAGATAATGATAAGCCGCAGCAGCGATGACGGTCTTACGTGGAGCGACCCTGTAAACATAACTTCCCAGGTGAAGGACCCTTCGTGGCTTCTTTCACTGCAGGGACCCGGCAGGGGAATATCCATGTCGGATGGAGCCCTTGTTTTCGCCTTCCAGCATCAGGAGGGGGAGAAGAGATTGCCCTATTCGGGGATAATATACAGTAAGGACCATGGCGTCACATGGCATGCTGGAGAGACATGCCCCCTGCCTAACACGACGGAGGCCCAGGTGGCGGAAGTATCGGAAGGAGTCCTCATGCTAAACATGAGAAACAATGCCCGCACCGGCCGAGCGGTATACACCACATCGGACCTTGGGAAGACATGGAAGGAGCATCCGTCGAACCTGCAGATACAGGAGCCCGTATGCATGGCGTCCCTTTACGGAAAGCCTGACGGAGTCATGCTCTTTTCAAATCCGGACTCCAAAAAAGGCAGGGTGAACATGACGCTGAAGGGGAGCCTCGACGGAGGAATGTCCTGGCCGTACTCTGTCCTTCTGTATGAGAAGGAAGGATGGGGATATTCCTGCATAACGATGATAGATGATGCTACCGTCGGAATTCTCTATGAGGAAAGACAGGGAAGCCTGGTATTCCAGGCGGTGAAGCTCTCTGAGCTGCTGGGAGGGAGATAAACACTGCCAGTTTTGATAACACATAGGGCTTACAATGTCATGTCCCTAATAACCAAATTTTGATAAAAGACGAAAACCCGTTGTCTATGTGCCGGTATAGAAGCGCTATCCTTGCTTGTCTGTGTGTAGTGCTGTCTTCATTGACGCAAACTGTCTATGCGCAGAATTACAAATGCTACTCTGCCATCAATCCTGCACTGTTTTCATATTGTGCAGATGATGTTCATGTTAGGCCTCCTGAAAAGTTCAACAAAGGGAAGCATCTCTGGAATCCGGATCCGCAGAAGTACCCGTGGGAGGACCGCCTTGAGAATGGGATGCCCAATGTCATCAAGAATCCTGACGGTGGACTTACCTTGTATCTGTCAAGTTTCCTGATATTTTCACAAACACCTCCATCAAAGGTCGGGGTGATGGCATTGACCAATACTACATCATCCATCGAATACCTGACAAGAGCCTTCGATGACCTGTATTGGTACAATCCCAAGGGGACCACGGCAGATGAGAAGATATCTTCGGAATTCGAGCCTGGATTTGAGATCACCAATATCGTTGCAACCGATGTCGAAAGCATGGGTGTCTATCTCACAGAAGATGAAACGGAACCGTATCCGGTCAAGTTTGCATATCTTCCCCAGAGAGAATCCGGGAACATTTACCTTGGGGGATATGAGACCCTGAGGGCTACAGATGACAGAGGTGTTCTCAAAGGCTTTACCAACTTCAAGGATGACCGTAAGACCACTCAATTTCTGTACAGGTTCAAGTTCATCAACGGAGATACCCATATGAACTATCTCCAGTATTCGGGAAACTATTACCTAGTGTCCAGGTTGAATGCAAAGAGGTCATATCTTCAGCCGGGCGAGAAGCTTCCTTTCAGTCCTGATCCAAGAATCATGTACAGGAGGGAGACGGTGTCCAATCTTGGAAAAAGGCTGCAGAGTGAGGATGTCGGGCTCAATATCGCACTTGACATGTCTGATGACAAATGGGAGCCCTACAGTATGCAGCCTTTTCGCATGAAAGGGTTCGAAAGCGATATATGGTGGGGACTTGTGACCATGTATGGAACAACGGCCAATCCTGATGTCGCCAACAGGCAGCGAACGGAACTGGCATACTCAAACAATGGTCTGCAGTGGACATATGTAAAGCCGGGAACCCCCTTCCTCGACAATGGGGCGGAGGGAAGCGATGACTATGGCTGCATAAACATCGCAAAACCGGTGTCGCATACGAAGTTCTCCACGGGCGACGAGTGGTACTATTATTACGCATCATCAAATCAGAGGCATGTCGAAGGAAGGGTTACAGGAGTTTCTCTGGCTGTTGGCAAGCACGGCAAGCTTGCAGGGCTCAAAGGGGAGTCTACTCATACGTCATTCTATTCTGCAAACCCGACAATGGACAAGGATATGACATCTACCGCCTTGCCAAGGGTTTCTTTGTATAACATGTTGAGGCTTAACTCAAATCCATATCCACAGATACTGGCTGATGTTACCGAGGATCCAAGGGGAAAGGAAGTCCAGGCTATGTCCTCCTATGTCTTCGTGGACATGTACTCCTACGATTCATCCAAGAAATATGGAACAGGTATGCTCCTGGGTGGTTCCTTTGGAAGTTCAATTCTGGGAACCGAGACACCATCAGACAATTATGAGAGTGTTTGCGGAACTCCTTCTTTGAACCATCAGAGCCAGGAACTAATATTCAATTTCCTCAAGTCGGAAGCGCAATTGCTGGATGAGCCGGTATCGCTAAAAGACTATACTGACACAAGAGTCGTGTTGCAGGCAGGCATAAAGAATGGCGTCCTTTATGGCATCAGGGCTGGGGATGACGGCAGAGGCAACTATTCCATGAATTTCAACGAGGCATCGTCCTATGGCAACAAGAAATGGTGGGGACTTAACTTTCGCGACCACATGAAAGTCGCGAGGCTGTTTGACTTCAGCAAATATCCCAGGGAAGTCAACCGTTTCTATCCGACTTGCGCTACTGCCGGATCAATTGCGATAAGGATTATGCCGGTGGAGTCTGACCCAGAGGAAGACCAGGTGATTTTGCGTATTTCCGGTACAGACCGGAATTTCGCAGCCCTATACTATACGACAAAAGGGGAGATCATGTACAAGGTCATAAAAGACGAGATACCGTTCGAGGAAATCGTAGTCGCACCACCTACGGGGAAGACCTTTTCTGATAAAACTGTAATGGTGACGCTGGAAGCGGTAAACTATGACCTGCGTAAGTATGACAGGGGAAATACCGAGGATGTGAACGTCCTTCACGTTTCTTGTCCCGAACTGGGTTTTGACGGAGCCTCTTCCCAGAAAATCTTATGGGACTGGAAGCATGAGACCGGGCAGATAACGGACTCGGACAGGGCGAATGCCAGAGCATTTGCCTATGTCAACTACTCCTCGTTTGTCCCCAATGCACAGTCGTTGATGGTCGGGGCATATGATATGACCCGAAAGAACCAGTTTACCGGCTCAATATTCAGGCTTGAGATGGCTGTCCAGCTTCCGGGTGGTTCATCCGATTTCTACAATGCGGATGGAGATGACAGTCTTGATAATACGGAACCTTCTGAAAAATAATCAATTAAAAATTAACCATAAAATGAATGCCAAAAGATATCTGACAACTCTTCTTATGAGTATGCTCATTTCGATTGCAGCTATCCCCTCATCTTATGCCCAGATAGGGCAGTGGACGCAGGCGCTCGAAGGTGGTTTTACAGAGGCGCAGTATGAAAACTACAAGTTTATTACCCCGGCTACCGGATTGGAAGTGCCGCATGGACTTGGAATGTACATAGTCACTACAGATATAGACCAGTGCTTCTTCCAGGTTGATTCGAAAGGACATCTGACGTTTGGACCTCCGGAAGGCGATGTTGCTGCGTATCTTAATTTCAAGCAGGGTACATATGTCTACGGGTGCCTCAACACTTCCTCCCAGAACTTAAATATCTGTGCGTACAAGCAGATCAAGTTTTGTGCACGAAACTCTTCTTCTGCACAGATGGTTGTCGAATCGGATGCAATACATGTCAACGCGGATCTGAAAGTCGCCCCGGCCTCCGCTACTATTCCCGGGGAGTTCTGGATAAAGAAGGGGATAGACAACAATATGACAATCACATCCTCATACGATAAATGGATGAGGATTGCATCTTCAGGTGGAGTCGGAATCTGGGGAAGCAAGAATTTCGAAAACACCAATCCGGCATTGCTGGTTGAGGGTGACATCGTAAAGGTTGGGAACATGGATGTCTCTGAACAGCTGAAGGAGAAGTACTCGCTGTTTGTGAAGAAAGGCGTACTTGCCAAAAGCTACGCAGTTGCCCCAAGTAACGAGTGGGCGGACTTCGTCTTTGATCCGGAATACCGCCTAAGGGATATCGGGGAAGTTGAGAGGTTTGTAAAGGACAATGGGCATCTGCCAGATATTCCATCTGCCGAAGAAGTCCAGAAGGATGGCTATTGCGTAAATGAGATGAACAGGCTGCTGCTGCAGAAGATAGAGGAACTCACCCTATATGTAATCAGGCAGCAGGAGGAAATCGACCAATTATCCAGGATAGTAGAATGCTCAGGAAAATGAAGAAAACAATAGGTTGCCTGCTGGCTTTTCTGCTATGTCTTTTCCCTGGGAGAATGCAAGCGCAGGTCGGCCCGTGGAATGGACTGGCAAAAGGGGCCATGGTAAAGTCGAATGTTACAAATGTCGGGTACATATTCCCTGCTGACGCAAAAACATCAAACAAGGGATTTGAGATAATGGCAGATGACTATACGCTGCTTCCGCCCATCGAAATCGGGTCCAGAAGCGGAGTATGCATGGGGGATGTGCATGGAACGGGGTCGCCATATCTAAACATGAAGCAGTCCAGTTACATATATGGCTCCATTGATGTTTCAATGCAAAATCTCAATTTCCACGCTGACCGTCAGATTACGTTCCAACCGGGTGGCGTGTACTCAAACAGGCTGATGTTGGAGAGCAATTATGCAAGCGCAGGCGCCCCTCTGATCATAAACAAGGACAACTTTAATGATGGCAATCTCACGATTGGCAACTGTGAAGATGGAGGGGCGAAGATCTTTTCCGAGTCTAATCATTGGCTGAGGATCTCTTCTTCAAAAGGTGTCGCCATATGGGGAAGCATGAGCGGAGTGGAAGGAACATCCCCGACGCTTCTTGTCGACTCAATTCAGGTAAATGTGGGCTCTGCTGAAATGACAACACCTCTGGCAAGGGAGAATCAGCTTCTTGTGAAAAAAGGTATTCTTTCGGAAGATTTCGGAGTGGTTCCGGATTCCTATTGGCCGGACTATGTGTTTGATGAAGGCTACCCCCTGATCACCCTCGAGGATCTGAAGAAGGAGATAATGGCAAACCGCCATCTCCCAGATGTTCCGGATGAGGAAAGCGTGAGAAATGGCGGATATGACCTTAATGAAATGACAGAGACGCTCTTGAAGAAAATCGAGGAGCTGTATCTGTACGTTATTCAGAATCAGAAGAAAATAGATGACCTGAAAGCCAGGTTGGCCGCAGCGGAAGACCGCTGAGCATCATTTTCCTACAGTTTTACTTTGCCAATCAGTTTCCTGATTTTCCCTTTTCCTATCACCGGTGCATGCGGATCTTCAGGATAGACGATGAGGAAGTCTCCGGGGTTGAGTGTGACCATCACTTGCGGCTTGTCATCCGAAAGCGCGCAGTCGCCATCCTTCTGATAAGGCTGGGTTATATGCTCAATATCTTCGAGTGGCTTCCATCCGATGCTTTCGGCCCCTTCCAAAAGGATATGCACGTCTATGTAGTCGCGATGCATCTCAAGGACTTGCTTGTCTGCGTCAACGCATTGTGGATTTACATTGTTGATGAAGAGCCTGTCCCCATCGAGCTCGATTCTCCCGAGCGGGGTGTTAAGCAGGTCATGGGATTTCACATAGTCGAAAAGAGTTTTAAAAAGCGGATGCAAGGATTCTATCCTAGAGCTATCCTTGAGGCTGGATAATATCATTTTACTTATTTTAGTGCGTTTGCAATCAAAAGAAAAGGCTACCTGTACAGAGTCATATTACCAACTATCCTATTTATAACCAAATCAGAAGTCCTGTCAGGTAGCCTTTGTTTCACTTATATGTCCATGCCGCTGCGGTCCAGTCCGGGACCGCCTCCGGCTGTGTATCCTCCGCTATGTCCGGCAGTGGAGTCGGTTGTCCAGAAAGAATAGATGCTCGCGTTCCTGAGAAAGAATCTTATACTTACGGTTTTACCGGCAAGGGAGGAAAGGTCCTTTCCGGATTTCCAGGAAAGCATTGCGCATGTAGAGTTGCTGCCTCTTAAGGGAAGGCATTCTTCCTTGGTGAGACCCGGTATGGGATTGCCGAGGCTGTCGAGAATTTCGGCGGTGAGAATACCTTGCCTGCCTTCATCGATGTTTACGAAAAGGTACTTTCCGGAAACATGTACCAGATTTGTCGTGAGCGTTCCTTCGCTTTGGCCTGCATCATAGGAAACGAAACCGTCTCTTCGCAGTGTGGCGAGACCTGTTGAGAAGTTGGAATCATGCTCCGGTTTCGAATTGTACCTGCCGCTAACATAGAAGTAAAGGGAGTCGCCTACTATGACGGGGGTTCCGCATGTCGACTGGACGTTGCCGGCATTCCAGGCCCTGATGTCTTTGTCAACACCGATGAACGGTCTCTTGCATTCCCTTGTCCAGTTGAAGCCATCCTTCGAGTAGCCGATGAGGACTTCGTTCCTTTTTTGGATTTCCAGCCTGTCGCAGTCCTTGTTCTCCGGACCTTGCCAGACTGTGAAAAATCCCAGCAGTAGCCCCTCGTATGCAATCGCGTCGTGATTGTATATCTGCGGCTCGATAGACGGGAAGTCGGGATTCCTCGGATCATCGCTCTCGGCTCCGAACCAGTATCGGATATACTTGTCATCGTCGCTGAAGATACGGTGGGAGAGGCTTACTATCTCTTCGATGTCTTTCCCTGAAATCTTTGCCCTGGCTCTTTTCCTGTCCTTCATGGTCTTGAGAGACAGGACATATTCACCTCGGAATGGATCGCAATATGCGGAGCACCTATCGTAAAGCTCTCCAGAAGAGGCCTTCGTTCCGCTCCAGTGGATCCCGTCTGCGGAGTATTTAAGCTTCATGCTGACTGAACCGGGAGAATTGAATACGACGGATAGCATCTTGTATCTTTTCGAGGGGTCGCATTCTCCCTTGTCCAGGATTACGGAGACGCAATCCTGCTCAAGCGTATCGACGATATTCGTTCCATGAATTACGTCAAGTTTCGGTTTGGTCCACGACACACCATCCTTGGATTCGGCGTAACATGTGACAAGACCGTATTTCTTTCCTCCTCCGGCAGAGTACCACATCTTGAAGATTCCTGCGTCTTCATCGTACCAGACGCCACCGCTGAAGGGAGCTGCGTAGGGATCTCCCATTGCGTTCAATTCCCAGGGCCTGTCGGCTTTCACTACGGGATTGCCTTCGTGGTACTCGGGGAAATGGAAAGTCCTTTCGAGGGTGGTTTCTGAGACAAGGGACGAATCAAGAAAAATCTGCCGGCCGACAGATGGATCTTGTCCTGCTACCGGCAGATTCACAATAACGTTCGCCAAAAACGTCAGGAAAATATGCGAGGCTATCCTCATTACAGCGGGTTGTCTATTCCAGATGCGTTGAGGTTGGGACCGCCTCCGGCCGTATACCCTCTGCTTTCACCAGACTGCCAGGGGGAGATCCAGAATGCATACAGGTCTCCGCCGGTAAGGTAGAAGCGCAGCCTTATGTTCTTTCCTGCGAGTTCGGATAGGTCTGACTTGTCTTTCCAGGTGATTCTGTACTTTGTGCTGTCTGTGCTCTTCATCACCTGACATTCCTTTTTGGTGAATCCGCTTACAGGCCTTCCGTCCTCATCGAGTACTTCAACATATAGGCGCCCTTTGCGTGAGCCTACATTGGCATTTACAAACAGGTATTTCCCGTCAAATGAAAGTTTTTCTGTGGTGAGATGTCCTTCCTTGTCTGCTGCGCTCATTGACACAAATCCATCACGGCGCAGCGTAGCCAGCCCCGTAGATGTGTAGCAATCCCACATTATGTCATTGAGCCTTCTGCCGCTGGCATAGAAATACAACGAGTCTCCTACAATCAGAGGCTGTCCTCCTATTGACTGCATGTTGCCCCAGTTCCATGCTCCGTCTGTCTCATTGACATTCATGAACGCCTGGTGGGTAGGGCGTGAGAAATGGAAACCGTCCCGGCTGTATCCGAGGGAAACCACGTTCCTCTTCTGTATCCCTTCTTCCTTGCAGACATTGTTTTCGGGGCCGCACCATGCACTGTAGTATCCTATTATGATACTCTCGTACGGCATTGCGTCAAAGTTGTAGATTCCGGGCTCCACATCAGGGAATCTCGGATGCCTGAGTTCTTTGTCGTCTGGTGTGAACCAGAACCTTACGTTCTTGTCCTCTACACCAGGCTTTATCCTGTGGACCAGTGATACGGCCATTTCCGGATCTTCGTTCTCAAGATACGCCCTTGACCTTCCGGAGATGGGGGTGCCGAACCTTAGGCTCATTACCCATTTGTCAGTAAATGGATTGTAGAATACGGTGGACCTGTCGTATACGTCACCAGACTGGGCGACACCCTTGGACCAGTGGATTCCATCGGCGGAGTACTTCAGGATGAACTGCCATCTCTTGTCGGTGGCTCTTTTCTCGATATTGAAAAGCTTGAACCTTTTGGCAGGATCGCTCTCTCTCTTGTCGAGCCACATGGTCGAGGCATCCCTTACGCATGTGTCTACCACATTAGTATTGTTGTATACGTCAAGGACTGGCTTTACCCAGTACTTTCCGTCATCGGATTCGGCATAGCATGTATAGAATGCCTGGTTGTCTCCTTTCCTTATGCCATTCGCTCCCGCCATATACCACATGCGGAATTTTCCTGTCTGTTCATCATACCAGATGCCGTCGCTGAATGGTGCGGCGTAGGGGAGGCCACCTTCGGTTTTCTCCCATTCCTTGTCGGGTTCCAATACGGGGTTGCCTTCGTAATATTTCGGGGTATGGAACTTCCTTTCAAGTGTGGTCTCGCTAACGAGGAAGTCGTCGACAAAAAGCTGACGTCCTACGTTTACGCCTATGACCTCTGGCTTGTCCTTGAGGTAGGGGATGGGCATCTCCTGCCTTGTAGATGGCACCTCATACTTGGGTGGCCATTCTGAAGGAAGCACGATTCCGTTGTGAAGCTTCTGGGCGGGGACGCTTACACAGGCGAGGATGGCTATGGAAAATGTGATAAGATATCTTTTCATAAAGCGGATAATGTTAAAAGGCCGTCGGTGCCTTGATAAGCCGCCGGCGGCCCTTTTCATGGTTCAGGCCTAGTTCCAGCCTGGATTGTTCTCAGTGATATAAGGATTGCCCTCAACCTCGTCGACAGGGATGGGAAGCCACTCGTTCTTGTTCTCCTGGAATCCGAGGTATGCGGAAGAAGAGTACTGCTTGAAGTTGGAGTCGGAAGCCTCGAGTGCTTTGAATCTTGAGACTACCTTGCCCCATCTGAGCAGGTCGAAGAAACGGTGTCCCTCCTGAGTGAGCTCAAGAATCCTTTCATTCTCAATATCATCCATATCGACGGATGAAAGGGCTGGCATGTTCACACTGGCTCTTGCCCTAACCTGGTTTACAGCCTGCGTGGGAGTCAGGGAACCCTGGGTTCCACCCTTGAGGACCGCCTCTGCGTACATGAGAAGAACGTCAGCGTAGCGGATGTAAGGGTAGTTCAGGCCATGCGCCCTCTGGTTCCACATATACATTTTATCTCCGCCGTTTACAGTGGGAAGGCTCCAGTCGATACCTTTCCTTCCGGCACATTTGTAGTTTGCGGCCTGGGCGTTGCATGCTGCGAATCCTTTCTCTCCGTAGTATTCTTCGAAGGTCATTCCGTCGAATACGGTCACAACATCGCCGGGCTTGGCGTTGATGTCGCTGCTGGAGTCATCGAATACCATTGTCCCGAACATTCTGGAGTCTGTGTATCCGTTGGCGTCCTTTGAGTTGATGAACGTCTCATATACCCAGTTGTGGAGGACCTGGTCCTGGCTGTTCTTCATGTTGGGAGGAAAGTATCCACGGGGGTCTCTCCATACACCACTGCTTGAAAGGCCGGGGTTGAATGTGGTGTTTACGGCGTCTCCGAGGAACTGGAGCTCGAAGATGGACTCGTCATTGTTCTCGGTATCTACGCTGAAGTTGTCATTGTAGTCGTCAACGAGAATGTATTTGCCGTGCTTGCCGGAAATGATCTCGTTGAAGCATGATGCGGCCTCTGAGTAGTAGGTCTTGCTGGAAGAGCCGTAGATGGGCTCGATGCCGCTCCTGTACAGATAGCATTTACCAAGCAGTGCGGCTGCAGATCCGCTTGTTACGCGACCGAGGTTGTCGCCTGTCCAGTATCCCTTGGCCGGAAGAAGGCTCTTGGCCTGGATAAGGTCGTTGATTATGAAGTCCCATGTATCCTCTGGATCCGACTGGGGCTGGTAGTTCTTCGCCGATTCCGGAAGCTCGGTCATGATGGGGATGTTCCTGAAGTTCATGAAAAGGAAGAAGTGCGAGAATGCCCTCAGGAAATAGGCCTCTCCAAGATAGGCGTTTCTCATTTCCTCATTCTGGAATTCCACATCGGGAATCGACTCTATCATCTGGCACGCCTGCGATGCGGCGGTATAGAAAAGTGCGTACGGTTGTACAAGGGTATACCATGAGGATGTAAGGCTGGCGGTGTACTGTCCAGGGACATCGTAGTCTGAACGGCCGGATCCCTCATCGCCTCTGCTGGCAAGAAGTCGGCAGCCTGCGGCTCCCATGGCCCTGGGGGTGGTGATGTATGAATATATTCCGATTATGCCCTTGTCTATGTTTTCAGGGGTGGTATAGAAGCCATTGACGTCCTGCTGATTGGGATTGATGGCTAGTTCGTCGAATGTCTTTTTGCAAGATGAAAGTCCTGCAACGGCGAGACATATACCTAAAAGTATCTTGTAATGTTTCATGGCTTTATCTAATGTTAGAATGTCATATTAACACCGAAAATGTATGAACGAGAGTTAATTGCAGGGGAGACATCCTGTACACCATCAACACCGCGGCTAAACAGGGTGTTGCTGCTGACTTCCGGATCGTAGAGGGAATACTTGGTTATTGTGAAGAGGTTCTGGATTCCTGCGTAAAGCCTTGCGGAATGAACGATCTTCAGCTTGTCAAGAATCCTGCTGGGAAGAGTGTAGCCTAGCTGGAGGTTCTTGAGCCTGAGGTATGAGCCGTCCTCAACATAGAATGAGCTGGGGAGTGCATTTCCTCCGTTGTAGTTGTCTGTCTTCGCAATGGGGTACTTCGCTCCGGTGTTGCTAGGCGTCCATGAGTCAAGGGCGTCAACGGGTGCGTTGAAGTTGTAGTTGAAGTACAGATAGTACTTTCCGGCAGCAAAGATCTCGTTTCCGTGGGAACCGTTGAAGAAAGCAGTGAGGTCCCAGTTCTTGTATGCAAGATTGATATTGAGACCGTATGTGAAATCAGGTGTAGGATTTCCAAGAACCTGCTTGTCGTCCTCGGTCACCTCGGCTGCTGTGAGGGCTGATCCATCGGCACCTTCGAAAAGGAAGTCGCCAGTCTCGGGATCTATGCCCAGGATGTTGTAGCCCCAGAATGATCCGATGGGGAGTCCAGGCTTTGTGATGGTAGGCCTGTCGTTGAACTTGGAACTGAGAAGGGTTCCGCGGATAGGCTCAACTCCGTCACCCAGAGCGTCGACATTGTTCTTTATGAAGGAAATGTTGCCCAGGACATCGAGATGCCAGTCGCCCCAGTCGTTGCGGTATCCGAGGGTGAACTCCATACCCTTGTTGGTAACTGATGCGGTGTTGTAGTAAGGCAGGTCACCGGAGTTTATGATGATGGTCTGTCCTGATGAAGGAAGCGGCTCGAGCGGAGCGAGCAGGTCTTTGTTCTTTCTCCAGAAATATTCTGCTGTGAAATTGAGCTTGTCGTTGAACATTCCGAGCTCCAAACCGACGTTGGCCGATACGGCGGTCTCCCATGTGAGGTCGCCCTGGGCGAACCTTGTCACATATCCGTATGCACGGGTGCCGCCGAAGATTGAGGGAACAGGACCGTATGCCAGGGAAGCGAATGAATATGGATCGATGAAGTTGGCTCCAAGCTCACCGTAGCTGGCCCTTATCTTCAATTTGTTTATTATCTCGGACTTGAAGAATTCCTCATTGTGGATGTTCCAGCCGACTGAGATTGCAGGGAAGTATCCAACCCTGTATCCATCAGCGAATTTTGATGACGAGTCACGACGGATGCTCAGTGAGAGCAGGTACCTTGACGCGTAATCGTAGTTGAGTCGGGCAAAGAAGGAAAGCAGGGCTGAGTTCATCTCGTCAGAACCCACGACGCCTGTTCCGTTGTATGTGGTGATTGTAGGGGCTCCGAGGTCGGCAGTTCCGGAATTTATTGACATGTACCTGTAAAATTCTCTCATCCAGCTGGTACCCAGGAGCGCATCGAAGGTGTGCTTGTTGAAAGTCTTGTTGTAGGTAAGGAGGTTGTCAATGGTGTAGTTGTAGGAAGCGCTTCTTGACTCTGATAGCGAAGTGTAGAGCTGGGAGAAGTTGGGATCTGCGTTTCCGTCCTCATCCCAGTATGAGGAGTATGCTGAAACATGTGAGTATCCGTGCGTATTAAGTAAACTTCCGCTGAGATTGATCTTGTACTTCAGACCTTTGATTATTTCGGCGGTTACGCCCAGGCTTCCAGTGACATCGGTCTTCTTCGTGTAGCTATCGGTAGCGTCAAGACTGGCGAGCGGATTCACGATGTCGGAATTTGTGAGAGAATAGCCCTCGGACATGGGAGTGGAAACATACCTTCCGTATGCGTCTGTTACAGGAACGGTAGGGATGATGAGATTCCTTGTCGAAGGAGGAGACTGCTTCTTCGTGTATGCAAGAGACAGGTTCTCGGTAACAGTGAATATGCCTTTCTTGTAGGTCCCGTTGATCCTTGCATTGTACTTCTCATAGTTGGAATGGATAATTATGCCATCCTGTTTTGCGTAACCTACGCTGGTGCTGAAAGTGGAATGCTCGCCACCACCGGAAATTCCAGCGCTGATGTTGTACTGGGGTGCGTTGTGGTAGTACAGGTCCTGCCAGTCGGTGGAGAGGTCGGGATACGTGGGGTTCACGTTCTGCGCGGCACGGTCATATGCGGAGCTGTTGTCTGCTACCATGTTTGCAAACTCCCTCCACTGGTCGGAATTCATCATCTTCAGCTTCTTGGAAGGAGTCTGATATGTGTATGACGCATTGAAGTCTACGACAGTCCTGCCGGATACACCGCTCTTGGTCGTTACCAGAACGACACCGTTGGCGGCACGGGATCCGTAGATTGCGGATGCGGAAGCGTCCTTCAGGATTTCGATAGACTGGATATCGCTAGGGTTCAATGAGTTGAGCCCGTTGTTGCCGACTGCTCCGTCGATAATGTACAGAGGCTCGGTGGTTCCGAATGTTCCGGCTCCACGGATAAGGATGCTGACATCGCCACCTGCTTCGCCTCCGTTCTGAAGTACTTCGACACCAGGAGCGCGTCCCTGCAGGGTTGATGCTACGTTTGTAGTAACCTGTTTTGTCAACTCTTTTGAAGAGATTGTTGACACGGATGCGGTAACGCTGGATTTCTTCTGAGTGCCGTATCCCACTACGACGATTTCGTCGAGCAGGTTCTGGTCCTCGGAAAGGACAATGTCAAGCCTTCCGCGGCTTCCGACAGGAATCTCCTGCTCTTTGAATCCAATGTAACTGAAAACTAGTGTGGCACCCGGAGCTACATCGATGACGAAGCTACCGTTCTGGTCTGTAGATGTGCCGTTTTGTGTACCTTTCTCCACAATGAACACACCTGCAAGAGGCTCGTTGTTCTGGTCAACGACAGAGCCTTCAATCTGCTGCTGAGCATAGGAGACTACAGCGGTCAGACAAAGCAAGAGCAGAGTTAAAAGATTTCTCTTCATGGCTTTGATTGATTGGTTTAATTGGATGATAATATGTTGTTGCAAAGTTGATATCCCTTGATCATCATTCTGGGAATATGGAATGGTCCTTTGTAAAGGTTCCCTTTGGCCGGTTGTGCTACGGTGCCATCTCTGTGGAGATAGCCGTACCATTCACCGTACTGGCTGTCGTGAAGATGCCCGTATGCCCATTCGCTTACGATCCTGTGCCTTTCAAGGAATCTTTCGTCACCGGTGGCCCAATATGCGTACAGGCTGGCAATGATCGCTTCGGTCTGCGGCCACCAGAACTTCATGTCCTGCGAGTAGTCCTGGCAGGGGAGTCCTTTGCAGTCGCGGAAGTTGATTATGCCTCCATACTGCTTGTCCCATCCCCAGTCCCATGACCAGTCGAAAATCTTGATAGCAAGGTCCACAAGCTTCTTGTCCCAGTTCCTGTGGCGTGCTTCTTCAAGAATGAACCAGGAAGTCTCGATACAATGTCCAGGATTTATAGTTCTGGTAAGATTGGTGTCAATGAACTCTCCATCGGGACCGACACTCTCAAGCAGCGCCTTGAATTCGGGGTGAAGGAAATGATGCTCCAAAGACCATATGGACTTGTCAATCTGTCTGTCCAGACACTCGTCCTTGATTGCTTCCCTGATTCTTGATGCAGTATTGATAAGGATCATCACTATGGAATGTCCCTGCATCTTGACATCTGGCTCGAACTTCGGCTCAAGGATGCCCGGAGTATCGAGAAATCTCTGGATATCTTTGAATAGGTTCAGCGCTTTTTCTGCATAGGAACGGTCTCCTGTAGCAATGGCGTATTCCGACATTGCAATTGCGGCAAAGGTTTCTGAGAAGACGTAGCGGCGTTTGCGAAGGGGCTTCCCGTCTTCGGTCACCGAGAAATACATTCTTCCGTCTTTGTCGAAACAGTACTTTTCGATGAAGTCCAGGGTAGTCCTGGCAGCGTTCAGCCATTCTTCATTCTTCTGCACGTTGTTGTAGGCAAATGAGCATACGAATGCAAAACGTCCCTGAAACCATACAGACTTTGTCGTATCCATCAGGCTGCCATCCCTGTCTAGGCAGGTATATACACCTCCGTGGCGCCTGTCAAGGCCGTTCTTGAGCCAGAACGGCATTATCTCTTCAGATAGTTCGGTCTGATATCTCTTACCCCAACCGCTTAGGTAGCTATTTGTATCCATTTCAAATCTTTATGTAAGTGGATGGAGTATGTGGCACTAGAACTGGTTGCAGCGCTCGAAGAATCCGATGCTCTCGAGCTCGGCTTTCATGCTCTTCTCCTCCTCGTCTGTCATGTTCCTGAAGGGAGTCCTATTCTTGCCGAGGTCGAAGCCTATGAGTTTCATTATCCTCTTTCCTGCAACGATGTTGCCCCTGTAGTGGCATATTACGTTGATGACTTCCTGGGAAAAATTCTGCTTTTCGCGTGCGGTCTCGATATCTCCGGCTTTCCAGGCGTCGATAATCCCTACCAGCTCCCTGCCGTTATAGTTGGTGGTTCCTCCGATTCCGCCCTGGGCGCCACCCTGTGCGAGGCTGGGGAGAATGGTCTCGTCCTGTCCGTGAAGCATGTCAAACTTTCCATTCTTGTAGAGCCTGCACTGGTTGTATTCGTAGAGTGACTCGTACGTGTACTTGATTCCTGCGAAGTTGGGAATACGGCCGTCAACGGCTTTGAGGAAGTCTACCATAGGCAGATATACGCCATTGAATGCGGGAATGTGATAGAAGTAGAAGGGTAGTGAGGGGGCTGCCGAAGCAATCTGCTCGCAATACTCTACAAGTTCCTCGATCCTTCCGATGTGGGGGAAAGGTGGAGCCATTGCTCCGATTCCGAATACTCCAAGCTTCTGAGCGTGCTCTGCAAGCTTGCGGCTTTCCCTGAGGCAGCAGCTTCCTACATGGACGATTACCTTGAATCCTTCAGGAGCGGCTTCCACCCACTTTTCTGCAAGTTTGATCCTTTCTTCTACAGTCAGCATGTAGCCCTCACCTGACGATCCATTGATGAAGACTCCCTTGAGACCGTTTTTCTTAAGCATCTTGGCGTATTTCTCAATCGGCTCAAGATTTACGTCTCCATTCTCTTTGAACGGAGTGAACGGGGCATCGATTAGTCCTTTGATCTTTTCCATAATTTTAGTGTTTTGGCGTGTGTTTATTGTGTTTGAAATGTACTATTATAATAATAGGTGTCTTATTCCATGTCGTCAGTCTTTGGACGTAGAAGCGAAAGCTGCAGGATAAGCGCGAGCGCGACGACGATGCTAAGAAGGGCGAAGCCTTGCCCCAGATTGCCTCCGTCTGTCCATTTGCCCAGAACCTGCGTTACGGCAGCTCCAGCGAAAACACCAGTCATGTTCATAAGCCCGTATGCGGTCGCCCTGTACTTTGAAGGTATGAACTGGCAGAGTATTGGCATGTTGTTGGAGTCGAACAGGCCGTAGCCGATTCCGAACAGGATGCCGGCGGTTACGATGGAGAACAGGGAGTGCCCGAACCCGAGCAGCAGAAGTGACGGTATCGTCATTCCCAGTCCAATTGCGCTGGTGAAGATCCTTCCTTTTATGTTCTTCTGTACCCACTTGTCAGATAGCCATCCTCCGAAAAGAACTCCGACAAATGACGATGCCGCTATTGTTATTGTTGAGAGGGGACCGGCTTTTGACATCGGGATGCCGAGATTGGTGGAGAATAGCGTAGGGAGCCAGTTCTTTGTTGCCCATCCGGGAAGGCTAGGCGCTGCGAAATAGAATAGGATAACCCAGAAGGTCCATGTCGAGAGAACAACGCCAAGTCCTTTGAAGAGAGACTCTTTCTTTACACCTGTCTGTCCTTCGGCGGGCTGCTTTGCTTCGTGCCTGGGGTTCTCCATCAGAAGGGCCATAAGGACAAATGAATATGCTATTCCAATAAGACCGAACCAGTGGAAGGTGGTCTGCCAGGAAAGTTTTGATGCGACAGAAGCTCCGAAACCACCTATCGCTTGCCCCATGTAGAGACCTGTCATGTGGACTCCGGTCGCCAGGGACCTGGATTTTCCTGTGTGCCAGTCAGCTATGAGGGATAGCGAAGATGGGATGTACAGTGCTTCGCTTACACCCATTATCGCCCTTAGCCAGTAAAGCTGGTGGAAGTTCTTGGCGTAGCCCATCAGGAGGGTCACACCAGACCATACGAAGAGGCTGGCTATGACCAGCCATTTTCGGCTGAATCTGTCAGCAACTACTCCGGCAAAAGGGCTTACAAACCCATAAATCCAGAGGAAAATGGCCATCAAGGCTCCGAATGCCTCTGCCTTCTGTAGCTCGGGGATGTCTAGCATCATTGCCGACTGCATTGTTGAGAGCATCTGCCTGTCCATGTAGTTCAACAGGGCTACGACCCATAGCAGGCCGACAACTAGCCAGGGGTAGAATTTCTTGTTGGTAATACTCATTTTAGGTCCTGATATTAAGGTTTAGTGTTGCTTCTGTGAGGTTACAGTGCAAAGAAATATAAAAATTTTCAAAACACCAAGAGTTTTAGTGAAAAAATTTAAAAATAGAGTTTAATTTCCTAAAATTTTTTAAAAATGGATTGAAAGAACGATTTAAAACGGTGTTTTCGCCACCAAATTTAATCAAACTAGATGAAAAATAATATACTTTGTGTTGCAAGGTACTAGAAAAATTTTATATCTTTGCATTGCTTTAGAACTTTACGAATCATATAACTTTTGAAAAACAACTGTTTTTGATCTATGAAAAAGGTGGTTAATGTCGGCATCGGTGGACGCAGTTTCACTATCGACGAAGACGCTTACGCAAGGCTGGATAGCTACCTGCGCCACTTCAGGGGGCGCCTCAGCTGTCCGCAGGACCAGGCCAGCGAGGTAATGAACGACCTCGAGGGGAGGATTGCGGAGCTGTTCATGCTGGAGACTTCATACGGACAGAGGGTCGTGAGCCTTGATATAGTGAACAAGGTTGTTGGCCAGCTGGGAATGCCGGACGGTTCTGCGGAGACTTCGGATGAGGGCCAGGGCGCATACTCTGACGGCAGGACCTACAGGGCTGAGCCCCAGGGGACGTACGGCACCGCTCCCAAGAAATTCTACCGCGACCCGGATGACAAGATAATCGGTGGAGTGTGCTCTGGAGTGGCTGCGTATTTCAACATAGACGCATCCATAATAAGGGTGCTCATGGCCATATTCATCCTTGCGGGAACCATAGGGTTCTGGGTATACCTCATACTATGGGTGGTTCTTCCGGCGGCCCTTACACCTGCGCAGAAATGCGAGATGAGGGGACTCGAACCAACGGCCGAGAACATGGCCAGATTCTCAGGGACAAACAGCAACACAAGGAAGTAGACATATGGAAAGCATAGCTGACAATGTGCGCTCTCAGATGCGCAAGGGTGTGCTTGAGTACTGCATCCTCAGCATACTGGACAGGAGGGAGGCCTACGCCTCCAGCATTATAGACGAGCTTAAGGCGGCCAACATGATAGTCGTCGAGGGCACCCTGTATCCTCTCCTTATAAGGCAGAAGAACCAGGGGCTTCTCTCCTACAGGTGGGAGGAGTCCACGCAAGGGCCTCCACGCAAGTACTACGTCATAACAGACAAGGGCAGGGAGCAGCTTGCCGAGATGGATGCCGCCTGGAACGATATCCGTACCACCATTGAAACCCTCAGGAAATGACACCGGTAGAGAAGGTTAGCATAGGGGGCTATCCCTTCACACTTGAACAGGATGCGATGTTCATAGTAAGAAGGTACCTCTCTGAGCTGCAAGAGCACTACTCTTCAAGGGAAGGCGGCTCCGAGATAATGGAGGGCATCGAGGAGAGATTCGCCGAGCACCTTATGGAAAGGTGCGGAAGGGATGGCGTTGCCTCGGTTGACACCGTGAACGCCATAATAGACATTCTTGGAAGGCCCGAGGCGATAGAAGGGGAGACTCCGGAGGATTCTTCGCAGGCCAAGGGAGAGACTTCCTCTGAAGGAGGTGACTCCGCTCCCCGGCAGGAGACATCCCGGGGAGAAGGCCGCACTTCGCGAAAGAAGCTGTTTCGTGACATTGACGGAAAGATGATAAGCGGAGTGTGCAGTGGGCTTGCTTCGTACTTTGACGTAAGCGTTGCCATTATGCGCCTCATATTTGTTGCAATCTCGGTGCTCATAATGGCGTACCTAGCGGAAAACGGCACTTCTGATGTGTTCGCAATCCTTTCTCCGATTGTTCTTTACGTTGTCCTTGCAGTTTGTATTCCTCCGGCTAAGACAGTTAGCGACCGCTGCCAGCTTCGCGGTGAGGACGGTACCGTCAGGGACATAGAGAAGAATGTACAGGAGATAGCTACCGACATACAGGACGCCGTAGGGAAGATAGGGAAGGGTGATGCGTGGAAGGACTTCGGGACTCTTGGAGGAAAGATCCTTGGGGTGCTGCTTCTTGTCATCGGAGTGGCTGGAGGGTTTTTCATAGGAGTGGTCACCCTCGGCGGAGAAATCTTCGGGACCGGCGAACTCTACAGGAGAGTCCTCGTGGAGCTTTCCAACCTCTCCCCGAGTCTCGTAGGGGTTACGACCCTTTTCTGGGTGAGGATGATCATCCTGCTGGTCGCCTTCCTTCCGTTTCTGTGGTGCCTGTACGAAGGACTTAAGCTTCTGTGCGGATTCCGCAGTCCGCGATGGCACCCGGGACTTGTCATTTTGATACTGTGGCTTGTAGCCCTTACCGCATGTGCGGTTCTTACACTTGTTTGCATAATACCATACGATTTGCCGTAAGACAAGAGCAAATGATTTTTCAGAAATAAATTGACACAATAGTGAGTGCGCGGCGTCCCTGTGAAGGAACGCCGCCACGCTTATATAATATTATAGTGGTGTATGTTTTGTGATTATAAGAAAGGAGTTGTCTTATTGGTGCTCCTGTAATTTTGCTCAGATTCTACTGTTTATAATTTGCCAGAAGTTGTGATTTTTGTGTATTTGTGGCAAATTATAGCGTAATGAAATCGAATATAGTTGGGCGTAAGGCCTTAGTCGTGCTTTTTGCTTGCAAAATTCTCTTATACCAACAGAGAATGGCACAATGTGAACATTTTGCAGGAATGCCTCAACTAATTCCGTGTTTTTATCTCGATTTGAGCTGCATTCGGCACCGAAGAGTAGTTCCGCTACTGAAATTTCAGCGATATGGCAATTGCTCCAACCAACCTTTCGTATCTCCTCAATCACTTCTGCCCGTTCCTTCATGAAATGGATGCAGATATTGCTATCTAGAATATACTGCGTGCTCATCATCTAGAATTTTATAGGGTCCCTATACGAAGGATTCGATTTGATATTGGCCATAATCTCATCAGCGGTTTCTTTGCCGCTCCATTTTCCAGCGAACCTTTCAATAATCTTTTCGGTGTCGGCCGAAGAAGCAGGACTGGCACTTATTGTAAATGGAATGCTTCCGCTACGTACTACTGTGCGAGCGAAAATATTAATGGCGGTATTGACGCTCATACCAAACTCTTCGCAAAGCTTGGTGAACTTATCCTTGATTTCGGGATCCATTCTAATGGTCATTATTGCAGGTGACATAGTTCATAGTTTTTCGCAAAGATAGCAGAATGATTACATTATGATATCAAATACATGCAAATTACGGATAAGTCATCTTCGGATAAGTAGAATCGCCTCTTTACGCTACATTTTTGGCCGTTACACAGAAAGATCCAATACAATCCCGTAATTCTCTCAGAAATTCAATCCCGGTAACTATTTGACACATAGATACACAAAAAGGAGCCGCATATTCTGCGACTCCTTGTGCGGATGGTGGACGCACCTGCATATTACACTTGATAAATTGATTTACAACATATTACACAATTCTCAAAAGTCGGTTAGTGTAACATAGGGGAAACATTTTGGAGACAAGTAAAAACACCCGCTACAGCCATGCAGGGACGGGATTTAGGTCAAAAAAGGGAGAAAGTATTTCATTTGGATACTGCGGAATTTTGTATTTACCACCACACCCAAGCGATGGAACATTTAGCCGGCAGTCTGCGTCAATCACATGTATACCGGTTTCTCCCTTTATGACATTCAAAGGACTTAAGTCTCCAATATAGATTTCATCGTTATTGTAGTTGAACCCCATTCCGTAGTCAAAGCCGGTTTCAACGAATCCCATGCCCGTCATAAAAGCACGCCTTTCTTCTTCAGTTACGGCCGTGCCGACTATATAATTCTGCCTCACAATAACGACAAATTGACCATCCTTATTGCGTCCAAAGCCTTTGACAACCAGTGCGGAAGCAGGGAAAATCGCATTATGAATGATGATTCTATCCAGTGCCAACCTCAACACGTTGTAGTGCTTCAGGGAAATAAGCTTCCACACAGCCCTATCTTCTATATCAAAATAGACTGCACTCTCTGTGCCGTAGTCCAATGCGACACTTCTTTTTGATAATGAATCTTCTGGATTTTCTTTCCAAAGGCGAGTTGCCTTTGCCCAAACTTCAACTAGGCGCTCTTGAATGCTGCCGTCCCATGGGATATCATCATAATCGAAGAGCTCCCTAGACTCCGACTCTGTCGGAGGACATCCTCTACAGATAATGGCTGCTTCGCAGAGGACTTTAGATCCCTGCGACAAGCCTGGCAATTGCGCTTGTGGAATTCGTTCAAATATCTGATTGCCATTTTTAACCTCCTCTGCTAAATAACTTAATTCCTTCAAAGTAGATGCCGTAAA
>Ga0181612_159439_pt1 | contig 26341 bp, 11 predicted proteins | sample HoacroProtozoa21_FD_119630 | JGI IMG/M metagenome (GOLD analysis project Ga0181612, IMG submission 119630) | Hoatzin crop microbial communities from Cojedes, Venezuel. Combined Assembly of Gp0051906, Gp0051904, Gp0051908
AAAAATTATACGGCAACTCTGGCCCAGTGGAAGCTATGGTAGGAGCTTTCTGGTGTCCAGAAAGAGGAAGAAGCCAAAAAGGTGGGAAAAAGAAGGAGATGATTCTTCTTTACTTCAGTCCAAGAATTTATGATTCTTGGGCGGCAAATTTGCAATAAGGCGGGCAAATCCCCTTGTTTGAAAAATAATCTTAAATGTTAACTAACTAAAAGTTCCGGATTGTCAACAGACCTCACAGATAGGCTCTGGTTATGGTAGACTAATGTAAGTTCTTTCCTACCGAGATTGGCACTGGTTTAAATTTCACATTAAAATCATAGATGTGGGACTCCCTGTAACATCTACTGGTTAAATAGCTCCTCTGTTATCACACACAGAGTAAATGAAGAGAAGTATGTGCTTGTGAAGACTATCAAAGGGAAATCCATTCTTCTCAAAATCAGTTCTTCTACGACATGGAAAGTAGACTCAGGGTTGATTTCCATTTAAGATACTCTCCATTGAGAATAACTGAAAGTGTTAGCACTGCCATGTGGCATAAGCACGGAGTACCTTTGGCAGGCAAAGAGAAACTGGACAAAACAGATAAAACTGAGAAGAGGGAAAATCTGAAGTAAAAAGAATCAAACAAGGTGGATTATGCAAGGGAAGTGGAAAAAGACAAACGAAGTTAAATGCCCATTATAAGCTCAAGTTTGAGAGATCTGCCTAGAGAAGGAACAGAGCTGAGTATTCAAGAACAGGCAGGAAATTCATTTGAGGGAGAATGAAGAATCAATGGCTTGGATATAGATGGGAAAGGAAAACAATAAATTGTTATAATTGTGGTGACACAGGCTCTATACTGTCTGATTCACAATGGGTACCTGTAAGATATAGATTATAAGATACATGGTATCTATAAATAAGAAAAATGAAAAGCACTAGCTTGTATTTGTGTAGACAGATATGTGGCTTAGTGCATGGCCTTAGCCATATGATAGTAGTGTCACTCAACACAGCACTTAGAACACCAATGCGTTTTTATAGCCCAGAGTGTCTTTGCAGTTCAGAGTCTCTTTTCAGTGCAGTTCCATGAAGAACTGTCAAGATTGCTTTTTAAAATAAGGGGAGGCTGCTATCCACAGTGCATCTATATATTAAAAAAAAAATAGACAAGCAAACAAGAAAGATACACAGAAAAGAAGATGAAATTGAAAGATCTGTTTTGTTCTTTTAGAACTAGACTGTTGTTTTTCCAGTAAAGAAAACAATGTGTTAATACATATGTATGTTTTTTCTGCCTTTTGGCTAAGAGCAAGCTATTAGTTTAACATCTGATCTGTCCCCTGGTCAGTAGAAAGTATGCTGCTTTTGAAGGCAGATGGACTTAACAATCCAATAAGATTTTCTCCTCACTAGCTAAAATAATCCTCCCAAATAAATATTTCTGTAAATTGCAATTTCAGTTAATTAACCACAATCATCTTAGATTTAATGTCAGAAATATAAAGTTATTAACCGAGATGAAATTTCTGTTAGGTTACTTGTGATTCTTCTGTTGAGCTGCATCAGAATTACATTGTTTTGTTGCTTTCAGGAGTGCAAGTAACCTGCTGATCTCATGCCTATAACTCTCTTATTCTGAGAGTTTGTTTACAAGATTCTGCCCTGTATAATTTAAACCTAAAAAATCATTTATGCATGTTTTAAGCTTTAATATTTTTTTTAAGTTTTGATATCAACCTGAATGCACAATCTGCATTTCTTTCTTAGAACACACTTTTACATTACCTGTTTTCTCTCAGCTTGAATTCAGAGCGGGTTGTTAGAGATCATAAGCTGCGACCACCCAGCAATCTACGTGAGAAGGCTGTGGTGATGTACTCCTCCAAGATGCGACCCATCTGTCCTGCAGTCAGGGAGGCTATGGAAATTCTGAGTAAGATAAACTGGTTTGTCATCTTTCTGGTTGGATGTCAAGAAATTCACGAGGGGCAATCTGGAGTTCAGCAGAAGACAGCTCCAGCACCACAACAGTTCCTCCATCCCCTAGCCCCACAGCTGTGCGACTGCTGTGGCTCCCTGTGCCCAGCTTCAGCCAGTAGCAAGGCCAAGTGCAGATTCCTGACAGGCACGCGCATACACGCACACGTGTGTGGGCACACACAGCCAGCCACACAGGTCGGCACAGATAGAAAACAGTGACTCACAAGCACCCACGTAAACACATAGGTCTCGCACAAACATGAACAGCGCAGACTGCCCAGTCCTCTTCCTCTCCTCCAACTGGTCAGGACTGACGTCTTCCAGTGGAATATATACATACGTATATATATATTCATACACACATACACATTATATGCACCTCTCCAATTGCTGGACTTAGCCACTCGATCAACCTAGTAGCTGGTCCCAGATTCCTGGTCTTCCAGTTGCTAGTATCTGCACATTTGAATGCCCCGAGCTCTGCACCATCACTCCAGTTGCTGGTACTCAGGCAAAAACACACAGAGTCACATGTTTCTTGTAAATGCTCCCAGATCTGTGGTATCAGAAGCAAAGGAGATTCTTTTCCATTCAGATATGGTTACGTGATTAATATTTTATACCGTAAAGGTACAGCTGGACGGGCATAAGGTGAAGGTGGCCATCCGCCAAATTTTCTCTGAACAATTCCCTTGCACTGCAAAATATACCGGAATATGCACTTTTCTGATTTTCTAGAGCTGTAATCCTGACAGTGCATTGAAAAAATTCCTTCTAACATGGAACCATATCTTGCTAAAGTGCTGTGAAGCACTGCATTGTAGAAAGCTGAAATAGAAAAAAAATTATAAACATGACTGTACTATTTAAGTATTGGTATCTGATATTCAACACAAGATCTTGCAGGCCCTTGCCCACAACTAGCACAACAAAGACTAGAAATCTTCTTTCAATACTGTGTCGAATAATAGTCCTTGTTACTGGTGAATCTGATCACATTTTAAAATGTAGTTGGCTTGGCTCCTATTTGCAGTTCTGGATCTTATTTCTCAAAAACACTGTGAAATAAACTTATTTTGATTTTACATAGTGTCTCACAGAGAAACATAAAATGAATACTAGTGAATAAACAATAAAATTGTAGTGGCAACTTGGTTTGAGCAGTGTACTGTATATTGGGAGGTTTTATACACCATCGGTGTACCAGCCTATATATTCTTTGTCTCCCTGTAAAATGGATTTCATCCCAGTAAATTGGATTATGGCCGCATACAATTGGTAAGAAGGACATAACTTGTTTAGTTATAAGCTGTCTTCTTACATCATTTCAGGCACAAAGTACAGAAATAATGTATACTCAGTAGGCCCACTTTATGTTATTCTTCAGCAAATAGTTTACAAGCTGATAACCTTTCACAACTCTTTTTTTTTCCTTCTACATAAAGTAATTTTAGAGAATCTGCAACAGGTTAAAACTAAGAAACAGTGAACAATAAAAAGGAGGCCTTTGAATGAAATGGATATTGCCACATTTCATTCAGACTGAAGTATCATGATTTCTTCTGTTCAGACTGCAGGCATTAATGCTCCCATGCTGACATGAATTTTACTTCAGCCATCTAGGACACTGATTTAATAGAAATAGTGTAAACAATAGGATCTCAAATGAGACTATGTTTCTCTAGTTGACACATATCAACCTTGTATGGCAGCTGGGTGTTAAGGCATGATACCTTTTTACTGACTCAGTTTTGCAAAATTTAGGTAGTTTTACAGATATAATTAATCACACAAATACCTTTGTCTTCATTTTTTCCCATGGACAAGCTGAATTTATTTAGCTTTCACAAGAATTTGGGAGTAATGTTATCAACCTGTAGGCTGTTTTAGTTTGCTACTACTTTTCTAATCATATTGGGTTTTGCCCTTAAAAATTTGCAAAATCAAGGCTGAAATATGGGTGAGCATGATTACTACCAACCCTTATAACTCTTAAATCAATTGGATTAATTGTAATCAGTGGAGTAATTGCATCTTCTTTCTCACCCCTTTCCAGAGCCTTTCTGCTTTTTGTTTTCCATTTCCTTTCTTATTTTCTCCTTCTCTGTTTTACTGATCATCTCTCTTCTTTCTCTAGCCCTCACTCTCCTTTATGCCCCTCTTTTATTTTTATTCCTGAGTTTTTCTTTTCATGATTCTCTGTTGTTTGTTTTTTTTTTTTTTTTCTGTTTTGGGGTGTGGTTTTTTTTGTTCTCCCTCTTTATTTCTCACCTTGTTTTGATTACGATTATTAAAGGTTTAGTGAAGTTTTTAAAAGAAATCTGGCAGACAGAGAGTGGAAAGAGATTCAGCTGACTGAGGATAGCTGACAGCTGTTGCTAGGGACCCTCCTATAGCTCTACCACAATGGCAGTAACGTAGTACTGAGACTGACTTTGGTTGAACTGCAAGTAAAGACACTGCAAGCTGAATTATTCTCTGAGATTGGCATATAATGCACAGTGGGGATTCATCATCACTAATTCACCTCTTTGCCACGTTTCAGCTAGGCATAATAAAGTCCTGCTGCCATCAATGGATACAAAACCACGTGTCTGTCCATCGGTTCATCTCACCCGTTTTAGATAGCTGTTCTAGTTTGCCAGCTTGCTAACCACCTCGTTTTTAGACTGAGATGGGATGAATCCCGTCTACCTTATTAATGTCTGGGTGAGAATTAGGGCACAATGTCAGAGCACAGTCACACTCTTTGTTGCCAGTCTTCCTATAGAAAGAAGCACTTAAGCCAGCACCAAAGTACCTAACGTTATTACTGAGGTAAGTATTGTTACCTACCTGCTTTTTTACTGATTCTGACAACAAAGCACTATCCTTCCTAGTTTTACTTGAGACGTATCGGTGGAGACTTTTGTGGAGCTGGAAAGAGCTGCAAAGATGGCATGCACGATTGTAGATGTGTTTGTAGGTTGGGATTTCATTAGAGACATTCAAATGCAACTGTAGCTGAACCAGGACACACAACCAATCTCATCTACAGAAATGTATTGATCTATATGACAACCAACGTTTTAACTTCCTTTTCTTTGCTAAAGCCTTAGAAAGCCTCTTGAATAGGCTCATTTTTACCATGATTGAAACTTGAATCACACTGACATATGCTTGGAAGATCAGTTTATTTGATTCTAGGAATGGGATGAGATCTGCTATTTGGATTAAAGTTAGCTGTATAGCCCTTTTTCTTCCTTTCATTTTCCAGTTGTTTTTTAATGCATCAAGAAGTTGTGGCTAGGGCTGAAATTTATCTGAGGTTTTAGACCCTATTTGTGCGAAGTGGCTGTGCATGAAATAAGGTAATGTCTACTGTTCCCATGGTTGCTTAATAGTAAAAAAAAGTGTGATTCTATGTGTTGTGTTGTAGGAAAGAATACAAAGACACCGAGACTGGTTATCATGTGTATGTGTATATGTACACATCTTTGTGTGACAAATAAATACCTCTAACAATTTCCAGTAAGAGATCTGATTTTCAGTTACTTTTGTCTTTTCTGAGTTTTAGCTATTTAGACTGAATTTTGCCATGTTGGACATCACAAGTAAGACTCCTTCTCTGCCAGAATGACTGACTACATCATAAGTGGTTATTTAAATTAAGATATTTTATTTCACATTGAGGAAGATTATGTTCACAATTTTTGTGGGGTAGTAACTTCTTGCTGGGGAGAAATTCAGTTATTAAGCTACAGTATGCTGATTTTGTAGTCTTTCTGCCTTTATGGATGAAGTACCTTACCTGGGTGCATTCCTAGCAAAGCAACCTTGAAGTGGGTGAATGGGACAGTTGCTTCTGAAATAAGAATGAATGAACTGATCTCTCTCTCTCCTGGAAATACTGAAGGCTATAGTTGAAATTCATGTTGGTCTTTTCTTCTATGTAGTTGTTGTTGTCATCACTACAAACCTCACTGTGAAGGCTGTTCCAAGAACATTTGTCATGGACAAAATCTTAAAAGATGTTTTAGAAGAAGCCAATTTCAGCAGCAGTAGGGAATTTCATTACAATTCAAAACTGAGCCGCACTAGAAACGTTGATTTTTGCTGTAGCAGCGTACATTTCCCACTACTAAGGAAAATAATATAGCTAAAGAGGGATTTGTTTAAAAGTCTAGTTAAGATAAAACACTGAAAATCTCTTAAAAGCAATAGTGATTTAATACATTTTTTCTTCAATCTGAAGAAGAAATTATTTAACTCTCAAGTAAAAAAATGCTTAAACTTACTAGGAAATGAACATATAAGGGTCCTGAAAGTGAACCGGATTTCTGCACATTTGATTAGTACAAGCCTTTGACCAACAACATATATCTACAAAGTAGCTGTCTTGGTATTGTATATTAAGCGACAAATTGATCTGTATCTCATATAAAAGGAGATCCAATTAGTAGAGCTACTATATAGACTCGGGACCTAGGAATAAGGAAAGACGGGGTTCCCTTTCTATGTTTTGGTGTGAGGGTAAGGTGCAAGATCAGTTAGCAGACTGATATTTGCAGGCTTCCTATTGTTTTATCTTTCTTTTCCCCCTAGTGGGACAGAGGACAGGCCTGCCATTAATGCCAATGATGCCTGGTCCCAGCAAAGGAAAGAGGTACCTTCGCTTCTGAATCTGTGCATTTGAAGCTTACTCCAGAGTTACGCTGCGTAAAGCAGAAATTACTGCAGGGAAGCTGAAATTGCTTGAAGTTCACCTGTGTTATGTGGGTTGGTAGTGAGAAGCGAAGTCAGGCCAAAGACTGTTTTCTCTAGGGAAAGAATTTTTCCAGCTGCAACTGAGCCACTGACTTGCCTGTGTGATTTCCAGCCTTTCATGAAGATATTAATTTATTTGGGTAGCTGATATTTCCCTCACATCTATTTCTCAGACTTTTTTGCTTGTTTTAGCTCTCTCAGTAGAATCTGTTCAGTATCCCTTTCCTTACCAGATAGGAAACCAGTGATATAGTCCCCATAACATTTGTTTCAGTCTTACTTTATTGTGACATCTGTGTACATGTATTTTGTAAAGACTGCAGAGATATTGGAAATAGCTTTCAGTGAACTAGATTGCTTTGATAAGCAAGTAGCAAGCAAACTCATTAGAAGGAAGCTAACCATAGAAGCAAAGAGCTCTAATTGCCTTTGCAGAATAAATACCACAGGATAACATAGCACTTATGCTGCTTCCAATACCTGAGCTAACTCATTTAAACTGAGGTCAAGTTCTTCCAACGTTACACTTCAACCTAGAGTGAAAACATACGCCTGTATCTATACCAACATACAACACAAATTCTGCAGGTTGGATGATTTTTTTTTCATGATGAATATCTCACTGGGCTTTCTGACCTTTTTAGCTGCTGAATAGCTCTTCTTCCACCTCTACAGTTTCACAGACAGTGTAGTTGATCCTCAATAAACCTTCTAGTCAGGTTTCAGCCACCTGCTGCATTATTTCATCAGGGTTGGTTGGGACTTCTTATGTTGACTGGTTTTGACCACACCCTACAGCATGAGATACTTCTTCCAGTGTTTTATTTCAATAATCAATCTACAAATTGATTTTAGTCATATTAGAGCCTATGACTTATTTACACGTTCTCCCTACCCCTATCACCAGTGTTCATATCACCCTCCTTTTTTAATACTATCTTGTAATTCGAGCACTGTCAAATCAACAACTGTTTATCAGCCCTGCAGTCTCTCTGGAGATCTTAGACTGGCATCTTTTCTCGAATAGGCTAAATTTAATTTAATTTTTTTCCCCTCTGCCACTGTCTCTGTAATGTGTACAGCACTATCACAAAAATTCTTGGAAATTAATCCAAATATTTCATGATAAAGGTATCAAATATTTCATGTAACTCCTTTGCAATTGGTGTGAAAGTTGCAAAACTGCTTCTGGGTCATTAAATATCCATTTAATATTTCCAGTAAACAACATCTTACATAGCCCTAGCCTGTCCAATCCTCACAACTTTCAGTTCATAGAGTGACCTTCTTGCTGTACAGGAAGCAAGCACTCTCCTCAGCCTTTATCATTCAGACAGGAAAAAAAAATCCAAGCCATAATACAACTGATATTTTTCATTATAACGAGAAGATATTCTGCTAGGTAGTAAGTTTTTCATAACATTTATGGCAGGACAATTTATTTTTATTTGGCAAGCTGGTCTTTGGGGGATTTTCATAGAACTTACATGGTTTGGCTAAGGAATCAGTGCTTTGAAGAGCTTTCATTTTTAGAGTAATGAAGGTGCAAGACTAATGGAGGCAAATTGGTTTTAGAACTACAGGGTGCCCAGCCTACAGCACAAGGACAAAGTTGCCTGCAGACAGAGATCTGTAAAGAACCGCTTTGGACCTAGCAGTTCCTCATAATGCAAAGGACTTTACAAACTTGGGGTAGGAGGACTGGCAGAGAATATGAGTAAGTTTATTCTCTCCTTGTTCATACATAGATTAATGTGCTAGTATTTTGTAGGCATAAAAGGCTTGGGCTCTGAAGCAAAGAACAACCAGCTGTTTTGACAGTTGCCTACTCTTTCGGCCAAACCCTCCATCTGGAGGAGGTACTCTTCTTTGCCAGGCAAAGCCTGAACACAAACTGCAAGGGGACATCCCTGGAGATGCAGCTGTGATGGTCAATGTGGGAAGTAGGCATGTGGAGCAGAGGAGGGAGTCTGCCTGTACTTGTAGGTGGTTGTCTTGGGAATGCACATGGGTTTCTTCAGAATTTGTTGTACAAAAGAAAGCAAGGCTGTAGGCAAGCGTTCATCCTGCAGAACTCCAGTGGGCAGAAGGGTAATGCTGCATTTTGGTTTGTCTCACCAAGGAGACTGGTGTTTTCCCTTTGTAAGAATAGCCATTCGTGTTTAGTGCAATCTAGCTTTAACACTGAAAGCTTGAGAGACAGGCCTATACTAAAAAATGCTGTAAAATGTTGAAAGAGCATGACTTTTATATGTAATATGGAATATATACGTGTATGTCTAGAAAATATTTAATTGTTGTTTTTACCATTATAGAGACTGAATCCAGAAACACAGAAAGCTCAAGGACACACAATAAGTTAGTGACAAAGCAAAGAAACAATATTCACATTTCCCCAGTCTTAATTCGGTTTCTTATGATTCAAAGATGTCTTGTACTGTTATGTTAAACTGGTCATTTTACTTTCATGACTTATGTACAGAGAAAGTTATTAAAGGTTAATGATAAGAGTGCAGGAAAGAAATAACTTTGAATAAGATAGCTACTGAAGTAAACTACAGAAACAGGAAAATGTAAAGCATATCTAAACCAGGGAAGGTTTACTGGTGGCCTAGGTGTCAGACTCCACATGCACAGGAGATGTATCTGGTCTCTGGGATATATTCAGTCAGGACAACAAGCAGAAACCCACCTAGACAGAGTTATTACTGCATGGAAGAGGAAAGGAGACAAGGACACTTGTGTGATGTAAATCAAGGCCAAATCTTTCACAGGTTATTGAGCCAGGTACAGTGCTTCAGATATGTAGCTGTTTCAACATTTGCCGTCCATGTACGAGTAAAAATAACTTCTCAACCTGCAGAAGATGACCAAGGCTGACTGGAAAGACAGACTAAGACCAGGTAACCACTGAAAAGTTTGACTAGTCATCAATATATGAATTGATTAATATTTGGAAATAAACAAATTGCCCAAGTTAAAGGTTTTAATACTAACCTGTAAGTATTTTAAAAATAAAAGTATATCACTGCGTTACCTACAATCTTGAGACAGTTAATAGTGCTCATAATAGCTCCTATGTTTTTGTTAGAAAAACAAGAAAGAAAAAGCCTATTTCAGGGTCAAAAAAAAAAAGGCTCCTGCCCCTATTTTCTGTAGATTGTTAAACTGAAATTGTAAGTGAAATAAATACATATTTTGAAAAGTTTCCCATTAAAAATTGAATAATATCCATATGATCTTTGGCCTATAGTGAAACTTGTCAGCAAAGATAAGCTAGGCTTCAGCTCATTTCACTTTTAAAGAATAGTTATGTATGTAGTTAGTTATTCTGTATGTTGGATTCAGTTACTGAGTACATCCATTTACATAGTGATAAATGGATGTCATTCTATAATTACTTTACGGAAAAACTCCCAGATGTTTGGAAGACATGGACCTGCTTGTGCTGACTCCGTGTCAGAAAGTATCAGCATGAGCGCAGTTTCCATGAATTTTTGTACATTTTTAAATTTTGTCTGTTAGTTCTTTTTTCAAATGTTACTATTGGCAGTTGCTTTTTAAATGCATCTTTCTAAGAATATTTAATTTTTAAAATGTTTTGAATAATTGCTTTTAAAAGTTAAAAGGCTAATACAAGGATTTAGTTTTACAGACAAGGAGGGCAAGTCCATTATTAATTCCTTCTGCTTGAATGCATTGACCATCAGCTGTCTGGCATGAAATTACCCTGCCTGGCTGGGAATTCAAAATAGGGCATAACCACAGTGAATTTTCAAGTCTGTAATCCTAGCAATTTTGATCCTTTGTTTGGAGAAATTCTGAGAGCAATAGTTTCTAGGAATGAAGTAAGAAGTAGCACCCAGATAAAACACTCAGTGAAATTGTGTTTTGCACTTCAAATCTGATGTCAGTGAGTTTTTGGTTAGGCATTTTTGTTGTTGTTGTTTTACTTGGTTAGAAAATTGATTTGATTGTGTGCACAGATCTCTCCTTCATAAAGCATAAAACACTTTTCAACTAATGTTAGCTGTGGGCCACTTGCCAAGGGTCCTTGATAAGCCGAGACAGAAAAGCATTGTTCAGTGGCTGTCCCTTGGAAGCAACATAAATGTGGACTGATTTAGGGCTACTGTTTTTCAGAAATCCAGATTTTATCTGACGTTTAGGTGCCCGAGGCAGAGCTCTCAAGGAAGTACCCTTCTCACCTGAGAAACTGCATCAAGGAGTCTGGGTTTACCGGCAGTATTCCAATCTGCCTGCACAGTCTTCTCAGGAGGGATCTGCTTTCCGTGTTCATGTTCTCAGGCAGTCCAATAGATTAAAATTTAGACACTGTGTATTTATAGCAGCCTGAGCTTTGGTTGGGAGACTGAGACTTGAATTTTCTTCATTTTCCTGCACTTTCAGATCCTTCTCACATGATCATTTTCCCTTCTGACTGATTGTTGCTTTTCTTCGTGCCTGGAATTCTCATTTCAGTTCAGCTCACTTGAACACTTTCAACACAACTTAAAAACATTCATACTGTAGTATGTCAATGGAAGGATGCATTTAGCTGCACAGAATTGTAGACTGGAAAAGTTTGGTTAGACTTTGCTTCATTCCAGGAATAGGAGTAGAAGGCACACTTTGTACTCCTGCTGACCCTGGCCACTAAATAACCTGCACTTTGCTTTGTCTTTTTATCACTCTATTTAAAGAAAAGGAGGGTGCTGATTTCTTCTGCGTGATCTAATTGCAGCTAGAAGTAACTGTGATTATTACAAGCTTTGTAACATTCAATACTATCATTGTTTTAAGTATCAGTTATCTTTGCAAGGGAGGAGATTAGTTCTTCAGTTTGATTTCTAGATATAGTTTTCTGCCTAGCTTTTTATACAAATGATTGCTGCTGTTAACTAATAGCTCTATTCATTCCAGGGAAAATCTAGTTTGCTAGTTGGAGGTTCAGAAGCCTACAGTTTCTGCTACCTTGTGTTAGAACACCTATTAACTGCAAAGCTTTCAGGTCTGACATCTGACCACTTTAATTGTCACTGTAATTGATTTTACTTTTGACTTGGCATGGTAGTTGCTTTGTAATTTGTTGATGATTAATGGCTGTCCTCTGGTTATCCTGCTTGGCTAGGCCTAAGGCATAAACCAAGCAATTGGTTGCTTTGACTCTGACTTGTCCTAAAAAGATGTCAAAAACTATTTAGTTCAAATTCATCATCTAGGGAAAAAGGAGACTCAGCACATTCATGGCACCTTCAGCGTCTCAGCTGAGCAGATGGAGGGCTACAACTGGCTTTGCAGAATGCCAGTTTCCTTTTTTAAAAAGACATGCATGGGGAGTTAGCTTTCCATGCTTCTAACGTGGCTCACATAATTTATCTTGCAAAAACATTTGATACGATGGGTAACAAAACCTTCGTGGACAAGCCACGTGCAAAAAATTTTTATCGAAATACTTTTATCTAATGTTCCTTTTTTTTCCCTGAAACTAAGATGTCAAAGTTGACAATATAAGACCTAAGGCTGGTCTTGAGACTGAACTGATATTTAGCTGAGATTGTGAGTGATTTATTCCTTTTTTTTTTTTTAATAGCAGTACTGCAAGTAAAAAGGTGGGCTTGTACTTACGAAGCGATGAGGCTGCATCAGATGAATGTACTTCTGGGTGTTTCGGGAGTACCTGCTATTGGATTCTGGGTTTCAGACTGAAATCTATGAGCCCTAAATGTAAGGTTTATGGAGTTGAAAGGTGGGTGCTGTCTTTGTTACTTTTCCAAGTTGCTGTAATGGCCTATTAGAAGAATTAAAAAGAAGGAAGAAGTTCATGTTTCTCACTATGTGGCCCAGTTTTAGCTTTCCTTTTCTTCCACTTCCTACACCTCTATATTTCAATTTGAGAAAAATATAATACCAATATTCTTCGATGTATGCACTATTTTCCGTCATAAACTGCAAGCTTTGAACCACTTAATAGTCTTCAGTGGTAAATCTGTAACTGTAGCCATCAGAGAAGTGGTTGACCCCCCAAAATGGATTATCCACCATCGAGCATAATTCTGGAATAGGAACTGAAAGACCTGCTCAAGCCAATCAAGACATTTGTCAGTTTGTCAAGACAGAAAGGGCAGATCTGCCAACATCCTTTTGAAAGGCTTCCAAGTTTTCACCACATTGACATGCAGTTGGGTTTAGCACTTTGCAGCTTGGTTTATTGAGTTCTTTCTCACCTCCCCCTTCTCAGTCTGAGCACTCTGCTAATGAAGGCAAGTATGGTGCAGGTGCACATGCTTTTACTGGTTGGTTGGCTAATTTGGTAGCAAAACACACAGTGAAGCCTTAAACATAAAATCTCATCAGAGAGCCATGCACTGCAAGAACAAGAAACCACAGAACCGCCCCCCCCCCCAAATTCTCTTTATTTTGGTTTTATTGATACTAATAGAGACCCAAAGGCAATGTCTAAAGCACTGACCAAATATAAGTTGGAACACAGATGGATGTTTGTTTCTAAATTATTTTGAAAAATGAAATAATTCTGCTGCACAAATATTTGCATTAGGTATAACAAACTTCAAAATTTCTGTTATGGAAATTGGGATAAACAATGCAACAAAAGTTGCTGAAACCTTTGCTACTGATTCTCAGATGTACAATTTCTTCCAGGTGTAAAATCTTCCCTTAGAAGCCTGTATCAAAACTGCAGGTGCAGTTTGTGAACACAGACATCAAGACCAGAGAGACACACACAGAAGTGACCTATTCCTGAGCAGACTGATGTGAAGGTTTGTTCATACCCAGCAGGCTGTCTGCAGGAGGGAGAAGCTGCTGTGGGGCTGCTTTGTGGGCTAAGGAGCACCCAGGAGATGCTGAACAGCCAGGACTCTCCAGCCAAGGCTGTAGGGGACTTGCCACTGCCTGAGCAAAGCTGTGGGTGTAAATCTGAAAGCAACATCGTGGACTTCAAACCCCTCCTTCCACAAGACACTGACTTATCTGAGGCTACTCATCAGTGAGACCTGCACCCCGCAGGCACCCATCGCTCTACCATAGGTGACCCAGAGCCCTCTCCCCTTGTCTGTTTGCAGGGGACTTGGAAACTGCTTCCCACATCTCTTCATTTCCCCAGTCCAGAGACTGCCTGCTCTCTGGACCAGTTCCGAGCTCTGTATTTTCCTCCAGTGCAGAAAATCACTTGGGCTTTGTGTTGCAGTTGGAGCATCCCATTTCTGTAATCGGTGGGACAGGGAGAAGGGGAGGTTTTATTGCTAACTTGAATATGACCTTGCAAATGTTGAAAAGCATGTTAGGTAATTGGACCTAGTTCTGTGTTGGATCATTTCAAAATACACAGGAGTAACTCCAACAAAACAATTGAGATACGCTGGTATAAAACCTCTGCAAATGGTGAATCATACTATGCAGCGATTTTAGAGAATGAGTACACTAAATCAAATTTCCCCTTATAAAACAAGAAAATCAACGCACTTTATAAACCCTGGATTTTTCTTTTTAACATGTGTTCTAACAAAGTTGAAATCTTAATGACAATTGTCATACATGTAGAAGCAGCAAATTTCAAGACTGTGTTGAAAACTTAGGAGACATTAACTTTTGAAAGGATGTATGACATGACCTTCAACTCTTTATAATTTAATAAGAATGCAAGGTTAACTAATTAGGCTTCCAAATGACAGATAAGTGCTAATTATAATTCCTTTTGAATAGACAAAAGGAGGTTTTAAAATAAATGCTTTAGAGAGGTGGCAGGACTTTGCTGCTAGTAGTAGCAAGACAGACAGTGTCTGCTAAAAAACTGTATTTTTCTCCTGGGCCCATGCAGAAATCATCCTCAATATCTTCAAAAGAAGAACTATATGCAGCTCAGTTTGAGTACAAGATGAAGTTCTAATGAATATTACAATAAGAAAAAATAATCTTCCTGATTTCTCATTTCACAGTTAAAATCTTACACAAAAACCGTTTTATGTTGTTGTTATTAAATCAAAGCTAATAGTTTGATTCCAAATATGAGGAATGTATTTTTCAAAGTATTTTGCTTTAAAAAAGAGGTGATACAAAAAGAAATAAAACATTAAACCCTATCCTATTTATGGAGGCATATAGAATAAATAAAAAGTAGTAAAATAATTGACAGAATCCCACCCTTTTGTAAAATATTCTGGGCTAGACAATTGTTCTCAATATATTAGACTTTTTTGTAAAGTCAGCAAAATATTATCCTCCTTTCTTGTTTACCACCCTGAAATCTTGTGATGATGAATAATACTTGTCTGAGCTCTCGATTAACAACATCGATGTTTGTGAAATAGCAGAGACCTGCAATTTTAAGGTCTTTTTGGTTTATTTTATTTTAAAGAATAATTTCTATTTGCCTTTCATTTTGTCTTTCATCTTTCTAATGAGTAATTACTGAATTTTCATTCCCTGCACCTTGTTTCAAACAGATGAAGGAATTTGCCAGACAAGACTGTTTAGATTACTGTTTTGCTACTCCACCACATTTTTAGGATTAATATGTCCTCAAATTCATGTAAGGGGAGAAAATAGGAAGAATTCAGAATGGAATTTGGGAATTGGCAAGAGGTGAGTTTGCTGCTGCCTACTAGACTGACAACCTGAAAGGAATTTGTTATTTTCTTTCTTCAAATATACAGTGCTGAAACTGGAGAAGAATTGATGTCTGTATATTCCCTGCAGTGCATCTTGAATGAATATGGAGAAACACTGGAAGGAAGGAAACGTTGAGTGAGAAAGTATGGTATTACTCGACTATGCACATAGATTCCTCTATAATTACTTTTTAAAATTGTGTAACATAAATCCACAAACTCATAACCCATTAATCTCATGTCTGATTTAGTTTTCTCTTGTATACAAACTCATTTCAAAGAGATCACCATAGACTTCCGTATATTTTTGCAGAATTCTTGTTCCTATTAGATTCCTCTCATGCTTTGCCCATGTTGCAAACCTTTTTCCATTTACCTTCACATTCATTACTATCCTTTTCCTCTTGTCCAAATCTATGTCACAAAGTATACAGCTCACTAATTCCAGCTTCTAATTTATTCCCATAACACCAAGTTGTATTGTCAAATAACCCCTGAGGTAATATGAGAACTCATTAGGTATACCTACACTGCCACTGTCTTGTCCCTAATCATCCCAATCATCTCATACATACTGTGTTCATTCCTATACTCTCCTTTGGAGTAAATCAGTTCCTTTCTTGATGAAATCAGAGTGTGTTTCTGGAAGTAGTTCCCAGAACTGTATCCTGTAGAGATGTGATGTTTTCCAACACAGAGACCCTGCATGCCCCAAGCTTCTCTTTGGTCAAAAGCCCCCAGGGCATAACCACATATCCTCAGCCTAATACTAGAAGAACTCTGCTTTAGTGACCTGCAAAGTAAACCTCAGGTAATTTCAAAGTTTTTCAACTTTTAAAGGTGACAGAAAATTATTATTAAAAGCTTTGGGTGACCACCATGTGAAGTCAAGTGCTAGGCTGTGTGGAAGTGGTCAGTCTACTCAAAGAGGGTCTGGTCTTCAGCAGTGTGTACATGAGACACCCTATACAAGTTGGCCTAGCATGTGGATAACGTATCAGAGCAAGTGCCTTTATCTGTGCAGATAGAGGCATTGCATCCACCACAAATTTATAAAGAAGTGAGGAGAGAGAATATTTTATGTGAACTAACAATTCATACAAAGATAATACCCCGCCCCCCAATATTTCACAAACTTTTTTTTCTGATTCATCATTCCCTAGACCATTTCTTCATGCCACCATCATCATCGTACATTCATGCAAGCCTTCTGTTTACTTTTTCCTCCACATTTTGCCATATAGTCTTGCCTACACCATAATACCTAGTTATAATTAGGTACAGTCATCTAAGTATATATAATTTTTGAAAGAGTATGTTAAATTAGAAGTTTTAATCAAACATTTTTTTCACTGAAGAAGATATTTAAACCAGTTTTTGCAATTAAATATATTTAATTTCTCCAAACAGTCAGAAGTAAAAAGAAAAACCCACAAATCCAAACCCTAAAACCAACCAAAGAAGTAATAACCCACATGCATTTATTTTGAATTTACTTGTAAAAGTGAAATAATGTTCTGTGTCTTTTAGGGAAATCTTTACAATAAATTCAAGAATATTGTATGTGTAGAGGCCATTTGAAAAATACAAAAATATGTAATGCCTTTTTATTTCAGCAGAAAGCCAACGATTTGACTGAGAGACACATTCCTGATTTTGTCATACAGAAAAAATATTCTGGTATTTTCATACAGGGTATTGCAAAAGTTTTATACTGAAAGTCGCTTATACACTAAAGAACAAACGAAGGAAGATTTAAGATGAGTGATCAAAATGAGATCACTGTGACGGAGCAATCCCTCTGAAATTTGAAGGAAATGGACAGAAAATAACAAAATATTGGGAGAGTGATGAGCTAGATTTGAGGGAAATGGAAAAGAACCCATAAGCCATCCTGAATACCAGCAGGGAAACCTGGAATTAGAACTGCAGGCAGATGGATTCTGTAAATTGTGCAGAGAAATGGAAAAAAAGATGTATATCTGGTCTAAGTTTAGGAAGTATTACATGAAAATATGTTATTATTTCTAACCTAAATTTCTAAATATAGAAACCACACCAGGCTCAGAAAATACCTCCAGTAGGGATTACTGAGACAGGACTGCACTCAGGGGAATACCATATGCTCTTGTTCTGGTCTCACACTTCTCCATCCAGATCTGCTAACAGCTGATGCTGGAGACGGAGTACTGGGATGGACGGGCCTTTAAAAAAACAGTGTGCTCGTTCTCATACTTTCAAGGGGTGTAAATTTATGAGAATGCACATTTTGTTACACTACTCTGAAGGTAGCTTACAGTGGAATAGGTACTTGTCTCTCTACAGAGAGAGACGTGTATATTAAGGTATGTTTATAAAGCCCCTTTACACCAGCATAACTGCATCACACGAGGGAGGAGTGGTGAGACCATGGCTTTACAGTGTATTTAAACTACCACCAAAAGACTTTTCCTGTTTGCAGTCTGGTTTTAGACAAACCGCAATTGTTTCTGCAAACAATTAACAGGGAAATGTAACATGTGATGTGTCACGAATAACAGCTTTCATGGGTCACTACTCCCACCCGTCTCAGTTCCTTCTCTTGCATGCCAATTAAATTACCTGTGCTCTCTCCGGAGGTAGTATTTATCACCTCTGATGGGCATCTACAATCACTAGAGAAGCTGTAGAGAGCACTTACAAGAAGAATGATAATGAGAGGCTTTCAGAGGCTAACAAAAGCCAGTACCATGCAATTTACTCCAGTCTCGTACTGCTCTTGGCATTTGCTGTCTGTAAGCCACAGCAGACCCTGCCTTTAATCTCTACACATGTAGCTTTAGCAGCACTTCTTAGGAAAACATAAATTGAAAGAGGAGAAATGCAACACAGGGGGGAAAAATATGAATCTGTGGTTTACAGGCTCTCCGGAGTGCAGCAGTACTAAACAGGTTGTTTTACATGAAGAAACAGTGCATGGAAGCAGGTAGCTCCTTAAAAGGAATCCAAGATACAACATGGGTAGGAACTTGTGTTTTCTGTGTGGTGAAGTTGTATTATTGAGCACTAGAAAGTGAGCAACTGTTGTGTTCAATTATTATTGCCTGTGTCAGCTTAGCGTCAAACACTTCTGGAAATGTGAGAAGGCAGGCCACAAATACCTTGGATAATCAACCATCCACAAGCTTCAGTATGAAGACTGTCATTCAGAGGCGTGGAATAGGTTAGTATTTGCATAGCACATGATTTCTTAATAGTACCAATGCAATCTATCGCAGTAGCAGCCAACCTGTCTCTCGTACTATATGAAAATGGTCAACAAAGGGCTTCATAAAGCCGTGGGTCAATGGTAACTGTTATCTTTTAAATAAAGTAATGTTTCATGATTTGTGATGCCCTGGTGTGTTCCTGAATTAGAGTATACATGTAAAATTAAGTATTTGTTCTTTTTGGAGCAATATGGGACTATTCTGTGCAACAACAAAATGAGGTTTTGGGCCAAGTCAGGAACTAAGACACCAACATTTCAATTTCAGAATATTAAAACATCCTGTACTGAACAAAGCAGGAGCAATTTCATTGTTTGCACATCTTTCTCCTTGACATAAGATGCCAGGTTTGCAAACCATCTTTGTAATTTTGGTTTGAAATCAGCACTGAAAAATTTTGTTTCTCACACAAAAAAAGGAAAAAAAGATGGCACATTTTCACCAGTTACATCTGTATTTCCGTCTGTGATGCAATTTTGTCCTGACTAGTGATGGAGAATTGGCTCCACCATACTGTGCTGATACAGAGGGTCAGCAGCATCCTTAGTGGGAACACCAAATACTCAGCCCAGTGCGTGTTTCTCTGGCTCATAGATCTCATCTATCCAATTGGCCTAAAATTTACCATCAGAAGCATTCTTTCTGAGAAAGATGAAAACAGGTTTTAATAACAGAGGTTTCTGATTTTTCCTACATATTTATGCGATGATAAAATTTAGTCACTAGGGATCTAATTTCTGGTTTGGGTGTTTAAGCTGTCTCTAGCTGCAGCCATGTAACTAAATCAGGTGTGAATATGAGCCAAGATGTCCCTGAAGTCATGAGTTCTAGGGAACTGAAATGGTTGGTTTGAACTTGTGATTGCTGCTATACACGGATGGCTCTTCTAAAATATTTCCAAGAACATAGTATACAACTTTTGGTCATAGAAATATTTGTAATATCTCATTGTTGTCTTCTTTGGTCTGTTATGTGGTGATAAAATTGTTCTGCATGCTCCAACTTATGTTTATTGAAGGAATAGTAATGTACAATGGCCATTACAAAGTTAATGTTTTATTACAAAGTAGTTAATTTAAAAAAACCCCTGGTCTTCATTTCATTGCATTTTGTAATTTATTTGGAAGACATTGATGGAGTATTTACATTAGGAAATTCTTGGAGGGCACCTTCCAATCATATTTATGAGTGGTTTGTCCTTCATAAACAACCTTATGGAGTGGGTGTTACTTTGCAATGATGCAAATGCTTTGGGAATTACTTACTTCTCTGTAGCAGAGTTTTGATTGCATTATTATGCTGTCAACTATATAAGCTTGCATGCCAAGTTTGCTATATTTATGTTTTTGAGTAGGTGCAAGCATCAACGTATATATCTGCTTGCAACAGAAGTGTCAGTTAGCAGTCTTCCATTAAAAACTTTCCTTTATGGATAGTTCCGCAAATCTGAATTTGGGGGATAAGCAGCATTTATTTGCTTCTCCAGCTCCTCTCTGTCATTCTGAAAGATTTAGTGATATTAATGTTTTCTGTTAGGCAAGGACAAGTAGGAAATAGCACCCAAAGGATGCAAATTGTATTAATCATAACATGAAAATCATAGTGCAGACTCAAAGATCTATAAGAGACTCTTTTTCTTCAAAGAGTATCTATTTGATTGCTTAATAACCAAATTACAAGATATGCCTAATAGCTAAGCTATTAGTGAGAATGACAAATGGTCAATGGTCCTTAGCATGGGGTCATAAACTTTCAGATTAGGTTAAAAAACCTACCCTCTTAAAACTCTGTCTTAAAATATTTAAGCCTAATTCTCCAGGGTACTGAGCAGCCTGACAGGAGTAGCTTGTAGAATTCAGCTGATACTTGTAGGTGTTCAGACTCTTGATTTTCATCAGTTTACAGGGGAATATCATCCATATTTTAAAAAACAATTTAACCCATTATATCCCATCATATTGTCCTACAGAGACATTTTCTCCGGCACAATCATGGCTCGAAAAAGAAGGGTGGAAGACCTGGGTGTGTGATCAGCCTCTGCTGCTTTTCTAGGTCATAAATATTCCTAGAGATAGTCTCGTTCCTATTGACTAACACAGGTGTCTGAAAGGATGAAAAATGGGCTGAAGGTAATATTCTAGCTTAATTTTTGAAGCTGCTGCTAGTTGGAATTCCATTTTCCTTTTAGAGACAAATAATTTCTGTAACGAATGTACACACCTAAGTGTAAGTGTTATACAACAGTATTGTTATACTCGCAAAAGAGGTACCACGGTACTGATCAGTGCTAGCAACAGCTCCTCTGGCATTACTGGATCATGTGGTTGTGTCTGTTGTATCACACCACCTAGCACATGCACTCATATCCACAGCATGGGTGAGCCGAGAAACGTCTGGGAGGCTCCTGCTCCTTACCATAAACCTCCACCTGTTTCCCAAGGGCATCTTTGCTACACAAAGATACTTGTAGCAGGGAGGAGCTAACTGCAGGTTTTTTGTCCCTGCATCACCATGGAAACTCGTGAAGATACTATAAAACTGAATTACAATTTCTTCTCTATCCTGACTGCTGGGACAGCAAAGCAATGTCCTGTGCAAACCTTTAAGTCGGAGTGTGTTGGCTGGCTCTGGTGTGCACGTTGACCTCCACCTTCTGGCACCTGGAGCTCTGATCCTGGTTCATGATGGAAGAGGATACTGTGTATACTGTGTATACATTTATATTCAGAGGAAACACATAAGGAATGTTTTTCTCCTGAGAATAACTCAAGAGAGTCTTCTGCAGCTAATTTGTATTCAAATGCTGGCAGGCAAGAGCTGTGGGGAAAACCATGAAGGTTTTCACATCTTTCTTTTCTCCAGAAGGTGTGACCATAAAGCAATCATGCTATGGAATGTTGAAACAGTGTTGACATTCAAATGGCACTGTGGTATCTACCTTCTGTCCTAAATGTTCATAAAGCTGTCCAGTAGCCAAGTGTCCATGCTTCACTTTGCATTGTTGCCAATTCCCATGCACTGAAATTTTACTGTGGAAGTTAGAGAAACATCTAAATTTGCTATATTCTTAGCCTCAGAACTTGAATACCAACTTGAATTGGTGATTCAAGGCAATCAAGTATGAATGCCTGAGGTGTTCAGAGTCCATTCACTCCTACTGAAGTTACCTATGATAACACTGCATTAAACTCATGTGGGAGCAAGAGGAAAAACAGTGAAAATGGGTCCCTTGAAGTGTCAGCTTCTTTATTAGTTTATATGCACCTGTAAAACTCTAGTAGTATTATTGCCTTTTAAGCTGTTCTTAATGGATATATTGTTTCTGCTAAAACACTTTGAAATGCATAAATCAAACACTATAGCAATGATGTTTTACCCTCAGCAAATCTGGATCTAATAGGTTCTGCTAGGTTTCCAATAATGTTTTCCAAAGGGATCCAAGAAGTGCTGGGAAAATCATGCCTATTTTGTCTCCCATTCTTCTAAAGTGTGTCATAGTAACGGATTTTGGTAAAAGGCTCTTGGACTGTTGAGGTAAGAAATTTAGACTTAAATTTACATCTGCTCTGAATTTTCTAGGAATTTCAATTGTTTAGATTTTATTAGAGAGCTTGCTCGAGTATTCATGTGATTATCTCATAGAATCACAGGACTGTAGGATACATCAGGCGTGGAGGCACCTCAGGAAGCCTCTAGTCCCACTTCCTTCTTAAAGCAGGGCCAGTTATGGGTCTAACCATGTTGCTCAGGGCTTTATACGGTTGAGTCCTGAAAACCTCCAAGAACAGAGACTGTGTGACCTCTCTGGGCAACCGGCTCCACTGCTGAGCTGTCCTTATGGTGAAAATTATTTTCGTCACAGCCAGTCTGAACGTCTGTTTCCATCTTGTGCCTGCAGTCCCTCATCCTCCCACCATGCACCACCGTAAAGAGTCAGGGGCTGTGTCCTCAGTATCTTCCCTGTAGGTACTGGGTGCTGTTGCTTGGTCCCCTGAAGCTGTCTCTTTCCCAAGCTGAACTAAACCAGCACCTTCAGCCTCTCCTCATAGGGCAAGTGCGCCAGCCCTGACTATCTTGGTGGCCTCCACTGAACTTGCTCCAGTTTGTCCCTGTTTCCTGTATTGGACAGCCCAAAACTTTTGTATTCTGGATGAAGTCTAATGAATACTGTGTAAAGGCGGATAATACCTGCTCTCTATCTATATCCACCATAATTCTCAGGACACTGAAAAGCCCAGGATGCTGTTGGCCATCTTTGCTGCCAAGGCATCCCAGCTGCATCCCAGCCCATATTGCTGCAGGGGATTCTTCCTTTCCAGGTGCAGGACTTTTCATGTTTTTTTTTTTTTTTTTTTTTTAACTACATGTGGTTAGCCTAGACTATCTAGGTCTCCTGGATATAAACCCTGTATATAAGAATAACAATAGAAGCCCCCCCTCCCCCCGGTTGGTGTCATCTGCAAAGCTGATGAGAGTCCCCTCCTTTGCCTTCTCCAGGCCATTGATTGACCCAGTAATCACTACACTCAGCACAATCAGTGAACAGTTTTTTTTGCTTATCTAGTTGTGTTCCCATTGCACCGCAATGCTGTAACTCGGTTACATTGGACATTGAGGGAGACAGTGTTAAAACCTTGATGAAACTGAGGTAAAAGACATGTGCTGCTCTCCCCTCATTCAAAACTACAGTAATTTTATCACAGAAGACAGTGAGGATGATCAGACACATTTAGCCCTTGGTCAATCAACCTTCTTCTTGTTTCTAGAAATGTTTGCCAAGAGGATTCACTCCAAGATTTTCCCAGAGACTGAAGTGAGGTTGACTGTTCCGCAGTTCTCTGGACCATCCTTTTGGCTTAGGTGCAACATTTGCATTTCTCTGTTCACCAGGGACCCGTCCCAAGCTCCACAGCATTTCACACCTATCCATAAATATACTGACTTCGCTGAAATTCTGTGGAAGGAGAAATTTATAAATTTTTTCTGTATGATGTGCACTGCAATTCAGTGCTGTCTTCTTTCTTACAAGATGCATTTTTGAAAATGTTTTTGCAGTGTAGGAATAGAGGTCAAGACTCATAAAAAAGTAGCAATCAGGTATCCACTGATCTTTAATAAAATGCTTCTGAAGATCTTGAGGTAGTGGATCTTTAGTTTCACTAGAAGATTCAATTTTTACTTTGGTTCCCAAAGTACTAGGATAACTTTGATAATTTTATACCCCAGATGCATCTATGTATGTTGTTACCTATGGAAATGTCTTTGCATGGCTTACTTATGACGTTATTGAATAAGCACTCTCAAAGGGTCCATTTGGATGTCTGCTATGCACATTTTCAGACAAAGAAAGCAAGAATGTGAGCTACAAGTAAAGGTACAGAGATAACTGGAGAGCTACATCAGGAAGAAACATAGTTCTGCTCCTACTTGGAGTAGGTCTCTGAGGTGCTGTCTTAAATGGAGCAGAGCCTAGCAGCTGGCACAGCACTAGGCATTTGCAGTCTTGTCATTCCCATTCTAACTTTTTTGATTGTTGCCACTCCTGTACCTCCATATCAGGGATTCTTCTCCATCCTTATTCATAATTTCTCATAAAAATTGTTCTATATTACCATGTGTTCATTCTTCAATGTTTTGAAGCCTGTTTCACGTTGTAAAGCAGATTCCAGGTTGCTGAGGATTCCTCTTAGCATGTTGCTTTCATGAGCTTATTAACAATGCTATTAATAACCATTCATTCCCAGTTTCACCAATTTCCATGTAACACTTCTAGCTGGGACACATCTCCATCAGCTTTCCCGTTGTTCATCAAACCTTGTTCTTGAATCATTAGTGATAACCAAACTGCGGTACGCTTGAAATTGCACCACAATGTATTTCACTGCATTTTGTTTATTGACACTGTATAGTGTTGTTTTCACAGTAAGTGATTAGTTCTAGATCATCCAATTTCTCATCTGACATCTCTTATGGCATCATTACTAATGCAGCATAAAGGGGTGTCACACAGCAGGAAGACCATCTTCACTCTTGTTCTAAACTCCAAGGGGAACCAGGTACCAATTTCACTCCAGAAAGTTTCATATATGCATTTTAAATAGAATCTGTTTTATCTACAACATCATATGATTTTGCTGCTTTCCGTAATGCTTTTCTAAGCGCTAAACAGGATGCCTTCAGAAAGTCAGTGAAAAGAGCAAACACCACCATCCTTATTCTCATTTTTGTCCTTGGCCAGATCAGGGAGGGTACATCCAGAAAGTAAGTGATCTGAAACTACACTTTTCCTCTAATTCTTTCTTTATAACTTGTCTGAATCTGTTAAAACTCTCATTCTTCATGTTTTGTTGTTGTTTTTTTTCCCCCAGAAACTGACAATGAGATTCGTACCTGTCATTGCCTGAATTAGTTAGGTGGCCTTATATACTGATAAAGCCACTGTGTTTTGCCAGTCACTGAGTGTCACCTCTGTTCAAAACCTTAAAGGGTTGTACTTCTGATACTCTGTTCACACATATTTACAGCTCAGCAGTTGTGCTGTCTGCACCATCAGCTCTCCTCTTCTGCTATATGTCAGTGCTCCTTCTGCCTCCTGCTGGCAGCATAGTGTTCACATCCCTTCTGCCTTGAAAGCTGTCTTGTCTTTCCAGCATGCCTGGACTACTTGGACCTGCATGGTCAGCAGGGATTAGCACTTTGTCAAAATGTTGCTTCTATCCTGCTGGCTTTCCTTTGGCATTTGTTGTCACTTTATGGTTAGCCTGTTTTCACCAGTTGTAGCCTTGGTCTGACTGTGTTTCCAAACAACTTAACCTTATGCATATAATTTTCATAGCTTATTTTCTTTTCTTGTTCCTTTTATTTTCCCCTAACTTTCTGCTTATTATTTGATGGTTTCTTTCATGTTTTGTGCTGTCCCATTTTTCTCCAGTTAGACACTTCTTTCATTATTTGCCCTGTTTGTGTCTTCTAAGAACTGTCTGCAACTTGACTGTATTTCTTCCTTAAATATTTCTCATTACCTCTAGAGACATTCCTGTTTGAGGCATGCTGCAAGGCATCATCTTGCTTGCCTCTCTCAACTGCCTGGAACGGTTGGAACACTTCTCATGCTATCTGTCAGAATCAAATTCACCTCTTTTATCCATTTTTTGCTGGAGTTTAATATGAACTTAATATTCTTCCATACGTAGCACACAAACTTTGCCATGTTATGTAATTCTATAGACACTGACATCTAATAGTTAACATCTGTGGCACTGCCTTGCCTGGGCTTTGGATAGATTGTTTGCTGAGTTTTGCATAGTGACCAGTAATCTCACCGCAGTCTCTTAACTTTCCCAGTTGCTATTTCCATGACTGGCTGCAATACCACATGTAAAGTTCACATTTTCACTCATTTTCACACTCAGGCAGTCAGGCAATCAGACAATTTCCAGGTTTTGGAGGCAATCCTGAATTTCAAGGCACCTTGATGATGATTTGAACATCTAAATAGGTAATAGAGTGATCTGATTGAAATTCCAAGGAGTAACATTTTTTAGGAGAGGGGAAGATACTAGAGAGAGCTAAAATGGATGCAGCTCAAAACCAGAGAATATTTCTAAATGGAGCAGTGTTTTAGAAAACAAGAAGTGATGTGCTAAGAGACAGGATGAAAAGTTATTTTTATGAAGAAACGCTGCACAGGCTATATTCATAATTAGCAGTAAATAGAACAAAAAATGACCACTTCAAAAAAGTCTTCTG
>Ga0181612_179395_pt1 | contig 26337 bp, 18 predicted proteins | sample HoacroProtozoa21_FD_119630 | JGI IMG/M metagenome (GOLD analysis project Ga0181612, IMG submission 119630) | Hoatzin crop microbial communities from Cojedes, Venezuel. Combined Assembly of Gp0051906, Gp0051904, Gp0051908
CTGGAGGCTTTGCCTTCAATAAACCACCGAAGTCATATGTTGCAGCCTCATCTCCTCTGTGCCCCTCCACTATGAAAAACACTTTGAACAATAAAACTAAAATGTCTGGGAGGGAGGGGTGGGGGATGTGTGCGTGGGTCTGGCCTGGAACGCCAAACCGAAACTCTTGTCTTCAAAACAAGAGAGAGATTTGAAATGGAAAAAAAAAAACCCACAACGAAAAAAATCTGGTTTCATTTTTCTCTGGCTGCTCCTGCTGTGTGACACCCAGCACTGAATCTGCGGCTCGGTGTGTGTTGGTGGAATTTTTTTTGTGTGTCCATAATTGAAATACAGAACCAGAACTTTTTGGGAGTTCTGGATAGCTTGGCTCCATAAACAGCATTTCAAATGAAATGCAGATTTGGATTAATTTTCGTCTCTGTAAGGAATTAGTGTTCTGAAGGAAAGAGAAGGCAGAGTTAAGTATCAGGTTCGATACTTTTTCAAACATCCAGATGACTTGGTAGGAAGACTTTTCATGATGCATTTTTTTCTTCAGGAGCTAGAACAATAAAGTTGAATAGTTTGTGTCTGTTTTTATCATAGTTTTAGTTATTGAAGAAATCTACTGCACATTCTAAGTAACTGTCGTGGTCTCGAGAACATCTTCTTAAGTGTTAAAAAGCACCGAAACACTGGGAATAATGAACCCGAAAAAGAGTAGATACTGTTGATACTAGAGACTGTTGATTCTTGAAGTTGCACAGAAAGGGAAAAAGTGTGTTTTTTCAAATTATTTGAAGTCATTCTGACTAGTAGAGTGGAACATATTACTTGTAAAACTACTCGATAGCACTAAGTTAGCTAGAGAAATGTATGAGGGGTTTAAGTGGGCTTTTGCGGTGATGAGAATTTCAGATAATTTGACTGCTGATGTAAAGCATTTGAAGTAACTGCAAAGACAGGATAACCGAGTTCTTACTGTCAGGTAGTCTTTTGAATAGTGATGAAATAGTTGCAGTTACAGAAATATTTTTACTTTCCCTGAATTTCTGTTTTTGTGTATTTCTTTAGAGTGTACTGTAAAAAACCTAGAGCAGTGAGAATGCACCATGGTAGTGGTCCTCAGAATGCCCAGCGCCAGCTCCAGAGGTCCAGGTCCTTCACGGGCAGCGAGGGAGAAGAGCAACAGGCAAATTTACCCCAGTCCCCCGCAGCTTCTTTTGCACCTTCTGCAAGTCCATCTGCGCCCCAGTCCCCCAGTTACCAAATCCAGCAGTTTATAATGAGTCGAAGTCCAGTAGCTGGGCAGAATGTGAACATCACACTGCAAAACGTTGGACCGGTGGCTTCAGGAAACCAGCAGATAACGCTTACCCCATTGCCAATTCCGAACCCAACATCACCGAGTTTTCAGTTCAGCCCTCAGCAGAGGCGGTTTGAGCATGGATCCCCATCGTATATTCAAGTTACGTCGCCGCTGCCTCAACAAGTTCAATCTCAAAGCCCTACGCAGCCAAACCCGGTGCCAGTGCAAACGTTACCAAACGTTCGAGCAGGCACTCCAGGCCCTGGCTTGGGTATGTGCAGCCAGAGCCCGACCAGAGGATTTGTAGATGCTAGTGTGCTTGTGAGACAAATCAGCTTGAGTCCCTCAAACGGTGGACACTTTGTGTATCAGGAAGGACCGGGAATTGCACAAATTGCTCAAGGAGCTGCTGCACAAGTACAGCTTCCACCTTCTGGGACATCTGCTACGGTGAGGGAACGCAGGCTTTCACAACCTCATTCGCAGTCTGGTGGCACCATTCATCATCTCGGTCCTCAGAGTCCTGTAGCTAGCGGAGCCAATATGCAGTCTTTGACTAGCCCGGGCCACATTACGACTACCAGTTTGCCTCCCCAGATCAGCAATATTATCCAAGGGCAACTCATGCAACAGCAGCAGCAAGTGCTTCAGGGACAGCAGCTGGGTAGACCCATTGGATATGACAGGACTTCTGGTGGATTGATCGCAGGAGTTGGAGGACCTACTGCATTTGGAATGACGTCACCACCTCCTCCCACAAGTCCTTCACGGGCCACTGTACCACAGGGGCTGTCGAGTCTTCCTCTTACTCCTACGGTTAGTACGGCGGTGAAAAAACAGGCCAAAAAATTGGAGGAGATTCCTCCTGCCAACCAAGAGACTGCTCAAATGAGAAAACAGTGTTTGGATCATCACCACAAGCAGATGGAAATTCTTAAGGAAACTTTTAAGGAATGTTTGATAGAACTGTTTTTCCTGCAACATCTTCAAGGAAATATGATGGACTTTTTGGCTTTTAAGAAGAAACATTGTGTTCCGCTGCAAGCATACCTGAGGCAAAATGACTTGGATCTGGAGGAGGAGGAAGAGGAAGAACAATCTGAGGTCATCAATGATGAGGTAAGAAGTGTGCTGGTTAATGTTTTCCAATAAAATCGTAGATGAAGTTGTGGAACCTGGATTGTGAAACGTTAGAGAGTGACAGTACCTGAAAAATCATTTTTACTTTAGGAAGTATGTCAGGTCTGAGGGACTGCAGTTCTGCTAGGTAGTGTGATTCGACAGGTCGGTTTGAGCGTGCTGTTGGATGTATGTATGTACAAGAAAAGGACAGAGAGGTGAAGGGAGCTTTTGCTGTACTAGTTAGTAAGGAATCCGGCATGCAGATAAAGGTGGTCTTGGTGTGGAAGCTGTTTTAAGCTATCAGGATGAATATGAACAGGAATCATAGGTTAAATTTTGCTTACTAAGACGTGCACAGACCAAAAAAGAATGAGCAAAAAGTCTTACAAGAGGTTAACCTTTATTTGACTTGTGTGACTTCTAACCGTAGATGTTACTGAAGTTCAACATTGCTGTGGCAAACAAAAAAACTGCATTGATCTAGTTACTCAGAACATATGAATCATAATGTATATGGGTCCATAGTAATCAATCAGGTTACTTAGGCTGTCTGAGCGCTCTGTGCATGTGTTGCTCTCTGAATGGTTAAACAAATGCACTTACAGACTGGACATTAACAAGTTAGCTTTGCAATTTACTCAAAGGTTTAAAATTGCTAATTTGAATTCACTGTTTATTAATGGCGAAGGACTTGAAATAGCTTGAAAAGCTTGCCACAGGCAGATGCTGCGCGAATTTTGCTGCGTGTTTGTACCGACTTGTGTGGCTCTGGAGCTGCAGCTCCCCGGTGGGTGCGGGAGCGGTGCCTGTGTTGTGCAGCGCCTGCCCGCAAGCCTACATGGCGAGGGGTTGCAACAGGGTGGACGTAACTGATGAGTGCTGCATCACTTGGCACTCATAAGTACCGTTTAAACATAGAAATATGTATGGGTGTATAGTTGACAGTTTGTAAAGAACCAAACCAAACCTGTTATGTAAAGAAACTCGTATTTCTTTGAAATATCTGTCAGAAATTAATGTCTTCAGTGAAAATTGGTGACTCTCTTAGGTGTGAATCATTAGCAATCATATCTTCACCTGGAATTTGTGGGGAATTTTAACAGTATAACAGCAGAAGTTCAATTTGTTCATTGCTTTGTGGTTGAAACTTCTTGACTAGGGAAGATACATTTCTGCCTGTGATAGTTATTGATAATTTTGAAGGAATCACTTCTATATATAATAACGTAAAAGCTAGCCTGTTACTGTAATTTATTGACAATGGACATTAATTTTTTTTTTTTTTTTCACCTGGTTTGTATTTTGTCAAATTGTTTAGGTGTTCTTGTTGGGTTGCGTGTTTGTCAGCTGAAATACCAGGTATTTGTAACTACAGTACGCACCTTTTTAGAGATCTTTAGCGGTGTAAATTGTACAGGTTCATTGAAGTCAGTGGTGCCACTACAATTTACGTCAGCTGAGGCTCTATCCCTTGGTCTTTCGGGTTTGGAGTTTGCTGTACTTCGCTGCCTTCTTGCAATGGATTGTCTTTGGTTTGTGAAAGCCGCTTGTCCGTCTGACTGCTGGAGAGTTTTGCAAAGTGCAACAGCAAAAGTCTTTACTTGTTTTCGAATGATGAATCATTTTGAAAGATTAAGACATCTTTTGAGTATGTTCTTTCTTTGTATTTTTTTGTTTTCTTTTCTTTTATTTCCCCCTCCCCCCTCTCTCTCACTTTCTGCTAAAGCAATGCACTTCATCCCTTGCCTGGAAAGGCTGATCACTTTGGGAATTCAAGGGGAGAGCGGATGGTGGCTGTGCTCATTGCTTGAATAAATGTTGGAGCTCTCTTAAGTTCAAACTGTCTGTCATGCTAATTTGTTGTCCGTTAGAAGCAGCAATCGTTAAATTTAAAACATGCTTTTATGCTAACTGGATTCAAGAAAAGGTTTCCAGTGACGAAAAGTCACTGTAAATAGTCAAGGCTGTGCTCTGTTCTGCTATTAAAAGTGAGACAGAACTCTACAAAAACGGCCTGCGCTCAAACCGAGCCACACTGGTGGTGGTTTAGTTATAATCCCCTCTTCAGTGAGGCACCATCAGTACGAAAGGAGTGTGTTGAACAGTTCAGAAAAAGAAAAAAAAGAAAAACCTTTTAAAAAGAAAATGATTCTCCCTTCTTTTTTTTTCCCAAAATATTTCTCTCAGGTAAAGATTGTGACAGGAAAGGATGGGCAGACTGGTACTCCTGTCGCTATAGCAACCCAGCTTCCTCCAAATGTTTCTGCTGCTTTTTCATCCCAGCAGCAACCATTTCAGGTACTTTTCAATGGTTCTAAAATGTAGTTTCATCCCAGATTTTTTTTCTTCATTCAGATTTGGTATTTCTTAGATGAATTAGAATTTTCCCAAGAGCCCATCCCTTATCATCTAAACAAAACAAAAGCCCTTCGCAATCTTCAGATGCATCAGTAGTAATAAAGCCTTGAGGAAGTTAAATCTCTGTCTCCAGGTTGCTGGCTTATTTCATTAACTTTCAGCTTGAATGTTTTCACTTTAGTTTGTTTGTCTTTTGTTTCCCTAATGCATTTGGTTCATTTGTGCATTCTGCATAGTGATAATATGGGTTCTTTTGTCTGTGGCATTGTAATTGTGGATTTCTTCTAAATTTCTTTTCTTTTTTTCCTTATCTATTAAAGGTTTTGAGTATGGCTGCAGAAGGTTTCGGATTTGCCATCCCTGAAATGTTTTAAACAACAATAATAATGCTCCAACACAGTTACTTTTTAAATAACTGCCTGCTTTATTTTAGTTCTACCGTAAATGTTGGGAAGAAGAAACTGAAGTTCTTATTTTTATTATATAAGTATCTTTCTACAATTTTTTTTGTTGTTCATGAGCAAATACTGAACAAAGTAAAGAAATTAATCATTTAAAATTTTTGTGGATCAGTGATGATGCAGCTTTTAAATTCAGGCTAGTATGGGTTTATGCAGCTGCCTTCAACTCTGTGTTACCCAGACACCATTGCTTATCTATCCTGGGAAGCAGCATACCCTCATTCCTCTGCAACTATAGTATTTACCTTTTAGCTCAAGTATATTCACTTAAATAGCAGGTGTTACAGGGTGAATTACTCTGCTGTACCATGCAAGCTGTACAGTCTGCACTGCCTTCATCTAGGTTTTGCAAAATGGGGAGTTAAATGAAATGTAAAACGGGTTGTATTCCTGTGTGTATCAAATGGGATGTTCGCTGTGATATTTTACAGACGAGTTGCAGAGTGAAGGGTCTTGCACTGAGAGCTCTTTGTTATGGCCTGTACTGACGTGTCTTGGAAGCCTCCTTAGGTAGTCAGGCTTTATTGAAGCTGTTTAAAATGTGTGATAGTGTATCAGGTGATTTATTCTAGTGATTAGGATTATCATCAACCTCTAGCTACACCAGGGATGAAGTACTTCTGAAAGTATTATACCATTTCAGAGCTCCTTCAGAGAAACTAGCATGTACATGCTAAAAACATACAAAACTCGCTGTATAATTGTGATAATACCTTTAGCACAAACTGCTAACAGAAAGTATAATCTCTTTCCATCAGTCTTTGTCTTTGTACCTGATGTGTCCCAATCAGCATCGTCATTCAAATTTGAGTGTGTAAGTGCAGCACTCAGAGTGATTATTGTGGGCATGCTGCATAATCATGACCTCCAGAGAACTACATTATTTTAATTAAAGTTAGGAGAGTTTTAGTCTAATATGACTGGTATATGACTGCAATTTTATAAAGACATAATATCTTTGCTCTTTGAAGTCTCTGGCCTAAATTATGTGGTGATAATGCAGACAGCTGGGAGGCATACCCTTAAGAAAATGTCAGTCAAAAATAGTAAAGTAGAGATGCAGCCTGGAACTGTGAGCATGCAGTCATCCAGAGTAAGAGTGCAGGTGTCATAAATGGCATTTGAAGCAGAGTTTGGAGAACATACTTGCTTAAGTTGATGTCCCAGAAAGCATTTGATGCCAACAGGACACAAGCTGAATTTGTTGATTAATCCAGTAGCATTGCAGAGAAGAAGTTTTTGTGACTTACTTTGAAAATTCTATAAATGTCTAACTGTATGATGCTCTGCCAGACACTGACCATTGGAGTTGAGATATGCTGCATGTCTGCCTTATGAGAAGACAAACATTTGAAAACTTCACCCATATCGAGAGTGATATGACAGCGAACGATGACCATTAGGGATGAATACGAGTTAAGAGAGTCTTAAACCCAAAATTCACATCTCAAGGCTACAGCTGTACTGCTAGAGTGGCCGCAAATGCTTCACAGCAGCAAAGAGAGAAATGTTATTAATTCATAGCTATTGATTTAACATGAGTGTCATGAGGTGTATTCAGCTCACAAAGGAGTGTTTGAAACCCAGTCATTTTAGGTGATGATGGCTATGTTTATTAATACCGTTCGATGAAGCATTGGAGGTGCAGGGGTTGTGACTGCTACGGTGCATTTCAGTATAGACTGTGTTTACTTCCTTAGGCTTAATTTACGTTGGTAGAATTTCTATAAAAAATCAGAGAAGAAAAGACCTGTGAAGAAACTGTGAGATTCTTTGGGGAAATTGCTGTCTTTGCTTTGTTGTCATAATAAATTTTCACAACATCTGCAAACCCTTACTGTACATCAATATCGCAAAGGCTCTTGCCATCAGAAGATTAGATGAACCCGAGTGCAAAATTAACTCATTTTCTGGGACATAGAGACTGCCATATATAAAGTCTGTGTTTATGTTTTCTGTTAGAATCTCCTAAGACGTTTCTTGGGATAGTCCTTATTTTTTCTCATCTTGAGTTTCATAGTAGAATATTGGGTGTAGCATGGCTAAATATTGAGGAGAACTTAAAAATATGACTTGGAAACTCACTGAAAAGATTGGGCTTGCACAAACACTGACGGACTTTAAGAAGTACTTGCCAGTAGTGCTGAGTGCCCAAAGAGCATGGAAATGGTCATATACACAAAATTGTTTGCGTGAATAATCCTGTATGTAAGTTTGCCATCTGAGTTTGATATTGAAAGGATTATCTAGGATGTATTCTCCACCAATGTTGCCAATATTAATTGTAGTAATTTTAAAGTGAAGTTTTCTTGTGCTTTGTAATCCTACTGAAGCTAAACTCCAACTTGCTGAATCAAACCCCAGTGATTTGTTTCCCATCTCAATATCAGTAGTATATATGAAAGAGGTTTCAATCTTGTTAATTCATAATTGTGTGATGCTTATCCTCAGACAAAATGTCTAGTAATTTCTGATGAGCTCTGATGTCCCATTAGCCTTATGGCAAAATCGTGTTTCTCCTCATGGAGTTTCTTCATGGTACTCCTTTGGCCACCTGTGCAAACAAGTACGAGTCTAGCATGTGGAGAACTGGAATTGGAACTTGTAACTTGGCTGAGATTCTTTTATTCCATCTTCTGAGTCTTAGCAGTTCTTCCTGGAATATTTCAAGACTATCATGGAGCACTATCCTCAGAGTGACAGTGGTGGAGACACAAGGAAGCTAAAGTGGCCTTCAGGATGAGGGTTCATTTGTGTTACAGATGTTTTACACAGAATGAAAAGGATTAGATTTCACAAGTGTATTGACTCTCTTTTCTTATTTTTGTGTCTTATCAGTTATGATACAATTTATGCATAAACTCTCTTTGCTCATCTAATTTCCCTTCTAATTAATCCTGTAATGAAGTCGCAATATTTCATTTTTGTCATGTCAGCATTTTATTGTAGCTATATACTGCATGAATACGTCATTTTGACTTCATTGCAGCATTATGCAAATAATGTAGGGTAATGCATTAATGAAAATTTCCATTCATTAAAAAGAAAAAATATTGGACAAGTTTATTTTTTACGCATCCCATTTTCCTGGGTTTGATATCACTTTTTTAAAAAATGTGGACATGTTTTATATATAACCTAACTTCATCAATTTAATTACTGTTTTAAAATTTAAACTCAACGGTGACTATCTGTGCATTATGGACAGCTACAACTTTATACCAGATATTGAATGTCTGGTTTTCTTCATTGTACGACTGTTCTGAAGGATTTGTTCTGTGCTGGCCTCTTGAGATCCATTTGTAAATGACACCTTGGTGTTGTTTGACTATCTACAGACTGAACTGTTGTGATTTGTTTTCTTTTTCCAATAGCAAACGCATACAGGGACTCCAGTAACACCGACTGTGAACACCATAGAAATTGAAGCTTTTAAGAGACAGCAGGCACTTGCACCAGCAGGTATGTTCCACAGACAGAATTTCACTTTGGTTCTTTATTTTTCCAAACAGTTATTGGAGCCCACTCTTCTGTAACTCTCGAAATACAGTTTTGCCTCACCTTGGGAAATGGCGGATCCTTAGGACTATCTGTTGTGAATGGTGCTGTGTGAAGAGTGCACTCCGCTCACAATATATAGGACTGGATTTGGCAGGCATGGAGACATTGTTAGGTTGATTGTTCTGGCTAAGAAGATTGGAGATGGCCAACTTGAAGTTAGAGAGTCTCTGCCCATGGAACATGTTCTTCATAAATGCTACACATGTATATTAGTCGTAGCTTTCTGAGCTGATGTTGGAACCATGTGTAGTAGTTTGCTTTGTAAAATTGAACCCATTCCATTATACCATGCCATAAATGGAATTTGAATATCACAGATTCGTCTAAGAGACCAAGAATTGAAGTGGGCCGTCATGGGATGGTTTTTCAGCACCCGGGTGTGGCTTCAGGAGTTCCTCTTCAACAACTAATGCCAACGGCACAAGGTACTGTGTCACCACATGCCAATTGCACATTAATTTAACAAGGAGATGTTAGTGATGGGACTAGAAACTTGGGCTAACAGCCTTCCAAGATCCTAGTTTCACCACAGACTTCTCCATGTAAATTAATACTTGGTATGCAATGCCTGGTTTGTTTAAGGAGCTGAGTGACGGGCTCCAAAAGTGCATGTGGGCATGGAAATACGTCACAGGTGCTGATGCAAAATGGTTAATCTGAGAATTCTGGAACTGAGCCAATGATTTCTGAAAAGGAAACCTCCTAATTTGCAACATCATGACAAATTTTTGTTTGTTAGTCATGCCAACCTTTAGAATATGTGTTAGACTGAGTGTGTTAAGAACTAAATATTATTTAGACTTGATGCTGTTATGTTAGGTTAAATTCCATTAGCTCACTAGTCCTTTTTTTTTTTTAAGTGTAACAAATTCAGAAGACATATAATGACTTTTTTTTATAGTTGCTGTGCTCCAAATTTTAGTTGCAGTCCTGTGCATGAAATACGTTGTTGTTTATTGTAATGGTGATTTATTTTGTGATTGTGATGTGATATTTTCAAGTGATGGTGTCTTGTGGCAAAGTAAGTAACAAATTAGTCTATTGGCAGTTGGTTTCCTCTTTATATTGGTAAAGAGCATTGGGAGTTTTAATTTCATCTGTGTTGTGTTTCCTCTTGCTTTGTAGGTGGAATGCCTCCCACTCCTCAAACCGTACAGCTGACGGGACAGAAGCAGAGCCAACAGCAGTATGACCCATCTAAAGGCCCTCCTGTGCAGAATGCAGCAAGTCTGCATACGCCTCCACCGCAGCTGCCAGCGAGACTGCAACCTGCCAATGTCCCCATGACGTCCCTCCCAGCTGCGCTGCAGCTTTCACAGCAGCAACCGCAGATAGTGGAATCTCCAGCTCAGCCCCAGATTCAGGTGAAGATCCAGGCTCAAAGCATACCCCTGACTTCCCCACCACTTCCAGCGCCGCTTCAACAGCAGGTGCCACCAGCAATCCATGTGCAAGGACAGACACCAAACCAAGTGTCACAGCCACAAGCTACAATACAGCAACAGGTACGTGAGCTTTGTTGGGATGAAAATATGTTTGTTCCAGTGCCCAGTAAAATTTAGTAACACTATCTTCTTGAAAATATGTGAAATACATCAATGTTTTTAATTCCACTGGACACTTAAATCCTTTCCTTATAAAAATGCAGGTGTAAATTTGTTGTTAAATTAAATTTAAGTCCGCATTATGTTCTGTTGTGGTGTAGACTAAGACAGTATTGAATCCTAAACTGATCACTAACAAAGCTGTTTCTTGGGCAGACTGTGACTCTGACACGACCGTCTGCAGATCCTGCTCAGACTTCTCAGCGTCTTACGGCAAATACGCTACCGCCTACCTCATCTGTTGCGCCAGCAACTATCTCGGGCACAACACCGCCTTCTCCATATCCAGTACAAACAAACAGAACCTCTCCAGCAACTAACAAGTCCCTGTCTCCTATCGCATCAAAACCCCCAGGCTTAGCAGTAGCTGCAGCACCTAAAACACAAAGTCCAGCTCAGAACGCAGCAGTATTACCACAGGACAACTCTCAAGACAAGCTTGCTGAGCAAGTAAAGCTGGTAAGATTTTTGGTTTTCCCCTGAATCCTATGATTCAGGGGAAAAATACATACAAATAACACCTAACACGAGCTGCGTGTTTGGTTTATGAAAAGGGGCTGTTTTTCAGGGTGGGTGGTGTGTTCGGGTTTGTTTGTTTTTCTTTTTGGTGTGCTTTACATACTGAGTTTTGCTTTTGTGGGCATTCAGAGAAGTTGACGATTTACTGGTCTTCGTACGGTTGTTGTGTTCTTTTTCTATTACATTGATTTCTATCTACTCATTTGAGGTGAACTGCAACCTTATTTATTTTTATAGCTAACTGGAGGTGGTGTTTTGCTTATTTAACAGGAACATCATAGAGAACTGTTTTTTTCCCCACAAAATCAAGCAGTATTAGCAGTGAAAATATATTTATCTTCTGTGGATAAATACATTAGCGATTTCAGTTTATGAAACACAAAGGATTATTTAATTGCAGTTTGCATGATTTGTAACTTGTTTTTTGTGATGCCCAGTGAAACTTTTTTAATTGTGTTTTCTAACAAAGTACCTCTTGTAATAATACAGGTTGAAGTACTGTGATTCTCTTTACGCATAAGTTGAATTTAGTCCTGTAATTTTTCTTTGATGCAGTGTTCAGACTTGATTTTTGTAATGCCTGTGTCATGCTGTTACACCTTTTTTTCCTGTCAATGATTTTGACCAAATGGGAGCAATTATTTTTCTGTTTGGCTACTATTTTAGGTGGATTCTGGAGTTTTGTTCTAACTGTATATACTTCTTTTTAAGGAAAATCAAATCCATCAGCGAATAGCGGAACTGAGAAAGGAAGGTTTATGGTCCCTGAGACGACTGCCTAAACTCCAAGAGGCTCCAAGACCAAAATCTCACTGGGATTATTTGCTGGAAGAAATGCAGTGGATGGCAACTGATTTTGCCCAAGAGAGAAAGTGGAAGATGGCAACTGCCAAGAAGGTACTTGGAAAACATATTTTTGACTTGGAACAATCACTCAGCGTGGTAGCAAAGCTATTTAAATGTTCTTTTTCTACAGATAGAGTGATGGGAGTGTAAGGCACTGATTTTTAACTTAAAGGAGAGGCCATATTGTCAGCTTTGGATATTCTAGCATTTGAAACAGACTAGATAATTGTATTGATTGTGGATGCAAATAATAGTTTTGGATTTTGTGGATGTTGACTGGGTCCCCTAAACAAGCTATTTATTTCAAGAGGAATAAATACGTTGACTGGGTCGTACTTAAAAACTACAGCTGCCGTGCCTGTCTCACAAATATTACTCCCTCTCAATGAAGAGTAAATACACAATTTTGTAAATAACCTCCATTGGGTGTGTTTGTCTAATTCTTTCTTAATCTCAGGAAAAGATGGAGGAGAAACCATGGAGTTCTAAGGACAGCCGTGGAAACATGGCAGAGAACTGTTTCCATAGGGGAAGGGAACAGCACTGTGGGAAAAATTAAACCAGTGATGGAATGAAAATTGGGGTGGTGTGAGATGAAATGTGTAAAATCTCTTTGTTTACAATAAGCAATAGTTTTCTATGGATTCTAGCAATGTTGCACCTTCTTTTGATACATTTATGACCTGTTTGGGCTAATGAAGAGAGCAACTGAAGGTCGTTAGTTTAAAATGCCATATTGTTTTCATTTATATATACTGAAATGATGGAAACTCAGAACTCTGTTCCTTATAAGCAAAGTACTGAAATAGGTGTATCATTTTGTAAAATGAAGATCTACATTTTGAATATAAATTACATCTGAATTTGAAGCACTTACTCCATTTGTGGCCAATGATAAGTATTTAAGAACAGGAGAAACAGGAAGGACGAATAGGAAATGATCCTTCCCCTGGCAGCATGCTTCAAACTTCTGGATGTCAATGTTTCAGAGACCTCCTGGGCTAAAGGTTGCAAGCAAGTCAGTCTTTAACAGCCATTGACTGATCTTTCGCTCGTGTATGTACACTCTTTTTGAACTCATTTTACCATTGGTCTCTGACATTTTGTGGTTTGATTTCTATGACTTCATATGGGCTGTCTGAAAAAATAGTTTTCTTTTATGTGTTCGCTGCTAATTTCAGTAGATTCTTCTCTAATTTTTGTATGGAGAGTAGTGAATTAAGAGTTTTCTACTTGATTGCTTAGTTATAGTTCATGTATTTTCTTTTTTCCTTTGAGTTTCATGTCTGTGGTTTTACTAGCATGGTAAAAATTAGAAATATTAGAGGTAAGTGCGATGCGTGTAGAACTATGGTCAACATCTGGCTGCTAACCACTGTAAGCTTAAAAAAACGCAATGATGTGTATTTTGGAGTAACCTAATTCTCTGTCTCTCATGTTATTTTAGATGGTAAGAACTGTGGCTCGTTATCATGAAGAAAAGAAACTTAATGAAGAACGAGCTAAAAGGGAAGAACAAAACAAACTAAGGCGAATTGCTGCCTCAATTGCTAGGGAAATAGAATACTTCTGGTCTAACATTGAACAGGTGAAAATACTGACTTACTAATACTTGTGCAAATCATACTGTTTTTTTAATCTTCTGTAATTTATTATAAAATGTAAGTGCTTTATTGGATTTGATTTACGTTTCAGGTTGTTGAAATAAAACTGCAAATTGAATTTCAAGAGAAAAGGAAAAAAGCTTTGAATTTAAAGAGAATTTCAAGGAAAGGTAATTGTATTCCATTTCAGAAGAAATCCAGTCTAAATCCTGATGCTATTGTTTTACATAGTTTCACTCAGTGGGTATTAATCATATTGGTGATAGAATTGTGAGATGCTAAATAATAGGTTGTGAACAATTCTGAACTATGAGTTATGGGATTTTTAATGGTTTTGTGCTAGATTTTGCAATATTTCTTGTGTTCTACGTTGAATGTTTTATGTTTAAAAGTTCACATAAGAAACATAAAATTGCTAAGTGGCTAAAGCATACATGAAGTATAATAATTTTCCAGGTAGGGATACAAAACCTGTAGAAGACCTTTTATTGGAAAAAGGAAGTGAAATGGTAAGTCTTCCTGTTTCTTAAAAAACACATCATATTACTTTAAACATGACTACCCGTGTGAAAAAGTTTTGATAGACGTGACAGTTTCCTTAAATACACAGTGATGATAAGCAGATTTCTGTGTTGTCACTGACAATTGAACATATTATCATAAGCACAAATATATATTTTTTTCTGGTTATGAACCACAGCTTTTAATGGGGAAGTGGACTGCGGTTAATATGTCTTTTAAAGGAAGAATTCATACTTACTCAATGGCTTTGAAGCATTCATTCTGAGACTGCAAGACAAAGAAATGTACAAATTATTGTCAGGCTTCATTTTGGGCAGGAGTTTCATCTGCTGTGACCAGGGGTAGACCCTGTGGGGCATGAAAGCATGTCTTCAGTTGTTCAGCTGTGATTTATCTGCTGACATATGTAGGTATATATTCCAGAATGGATCAAACCAAATGAAACTTAAATATCTTTTGCCATAGACGTAATATGTGCTAGGACTCCTTGGCTACATCTGTGAAGTTGGAAAAAAATGGATGAGGGATTGTTCTAAGGCCCTGAGCCATCTGGCATGGCACAGCTGATGCCCACTTGCTGAAGTGCTCCCCTTTCACCAAGCAGAATGCCTGTATCTGAATTTCCTGTTAGGAACAAGCTTTAGTGTGTGTTATCAGCCAAACTGTGGCCTAGCACTGTCTGCGAGCATTAATTTGCGCAGGCTAAACCATGCTGGGCAGCTGAGAGTGAAATACTGTTGGCCTGTGCCATATCCCTTTTTAAATGAGTAGTAAAAATTTAGTCCGTGATTCCAACCTCGTGGAGAGTTTTGTGCCTTAATGATGTTTTTAAGGGAAAGAGTGTACTATGGGTCTGTGCTACAGCTGGACCCGAGTAATTTGAGCCACAAACACTTGAAGTGGCTGATTGCATGCTACTTTCAGTACAGAAGCAGAGTATCTATTTTTGCATGATCAGGAAAGTGCCAATAAGTGTTGTATGTCTGTTAGCATATACTGTTGTGATTGCAAGGCATTTGTTGCTTTCTTTAAAAAACAAACAAAAAACCTCCCTAACTTTGTTTTCTATTATTTTACATATTTTAAATATTTAATGCTAGGGTGGTTCATCATCTGGAAGGAAAAGAAAGGCAAGCACATCTTTGACTGATGAGGAAGGTAAGTCACTTCTCAAAATTGTGCATCTGTAGCGTAGTATGTAAGTTGTATATTAAAACCCTGAAACCACAGGTTGTTGGTCTGTAATTGCATGGATGCAATGCTTTTCACAAACCAAGTACCAACCCTCATTCATTTCTTGGAGAGATTAGATAGTGAGATAGTAAATTTTCCTTAAAAGAGCTGCAGTGAGAATTTGAAAATATCTTCCCTGAAAACACGCTGCCATTCTTGTTGGTGGATTTTAATTCTTTCTGTTCTCATTCCTTTGTTTCTCAAACTTTACTAGTGGTCTTAAACTTCTTATGAGGATTTCAGACTGAATAACCCATCTACATTAGTTCCTTTCTTGTGATGACACGTGTCATGTTTCTGACAAAGAAAATCCCCTGTTTAATGCTTCAGAATAACCTGTCTCTGGTGACTGTTGTCCACCAATGCTTAAGAGTTCAAGACTTCCTTTTGTCCTGAGCAGAGGTGCTTCTCTCCTTTTCGCTTGTCTTTTAAGTTCCATGTGTAGTTGCTCTCGGATTTTCTTGTTTTCCATACATGTCTCAGTTTTTTTGAATCCTGCTAGCTTACAGTATTCTGTTCTAGTACACTTCAGAGGCATATAATTACAAACTTCCCGATTTATTGTGTAGTTTGAATGCCAAGGTTAGCATTTGTTTTTATTTTAGTTGAAGATGAAGAAGAAACAATTGAAGAACAAGAAGCTAGAGAAGGAAACATAAACCATCAAACTGAGTTGTCTAATCTAGCCAAAGAAGGTAGGCGAGTAGCTTGATTCCTCTCTGTGCTGGGCTGTGAAACAGCAGGTGAAAACATGCAGCGGTTATTATATTTGTAAATAGGGTTACAGGTGAGAAGTTGAATGCGTTCAGGTGTTCAGTCATATGTAATCCATATTTATTTTTTTCTGTTTGGAAAGTGGTAGTGATTAGTTTGTTGTGGAATGATGGTGGACATCTGTACTTTATAAAGCAGTCCATATACTTAACTAATTATCACAAAAGGTGGCTTGAGAAAAAAGTATTTCTCTGCTGAAGCACTGCATTTCTTTAAAACTTCACAAAAAGACTCAGCCGAAGTTCTAGGGATGCATGATAAATACGTAAAACCAGAAGTGTATCAGATTGAACAAGAACATTTTATCATCAGCTGTCTTGAGTATCTCAGAAGGGTTTTGTGACCCGCCTGGTAAGTCTGAAAGGGCCCTGAAGTGCTGATCTTGGGGGTTATAAATACCCAAAGATACAGAGCTTTTAAAAACAATACTCTGGCTAGCAGCTCTTTCATTAGCAACATAACAATAACTGCTCTGCTGAGCTTGATGTATGCAAAGTATCCCATAGGGATCACTTCACTTATCATGGTAAAAACCTTGCTGATTTTTAGAGGCAAGCTTCCCATTAAGCTAAGCTCTCCTGGCAATTAATATGCAGTTTCCAAATCCGTTTGTTTGGTCTGTTTGGCAGCTTAGTGGCTGCAACCAGCTGGCCAGTTGGAGGGATTATAACTCTTGGCCAGTCAGCCAAGTTCCTAATGAGGATGTTTCCTGATTGATTGGCCACTGCCAGCATGCACATTCCAGCTTCAGTAGATCGGACAAGGGATCATGGAGATACTCTTTAGTGGGGTTGAGGTACAGGTCAGTTTTGAAACTTTGAAGTCGTGAATTGTCTTTCAACCGCTCGGCTGGATTTGATGCCCCTACCTCCCCAACCAGTGGTTTACTGTCCGTTTGTATGGTGGGTTTGTAATGTAGTAAAAAGGAAGCGGGGTGAGCAGACTGCTTGGTGTAATGCCAAGTGTTCTCCTTAATCGAGGTCATTAAATAAATATTGCCATCATCCACCTAATAATTACCTCTTCAGTTAACTTCTGATTAGAGAACTGGCTTTATGCAGTTGTGAAAAATGTAATGAGATTAAAAGCAATGGTATTGATTGTTACAAGTTTTGATATTTTTAAACTTACATCCTTTAATGACCTTCAGCTGAATTGCCTCTGGAAGATTTACTAAAGATGTATGAAGGTGCCTTTGCTGAGAATTTTCACTGGCCCCAGCCGAAGCCTGACAGTGAAGAGGATAGCAGTGAGGAAGGTAAATTTTTTGTTTTTTTGGAAGACGTTGTGCTGACTTATAAGGTGAAATAAGTTGATTGGCTCTCCAGGTCTCAGTTAAAAGACATTTTATGCTAGGGGAAAACATATATTGAGTGAATCACATTTGAAATGTTTTTTAAGTGAAGAAGAATGTTATGTACAAGAATGAATGGAAAGTATGATGGCTTTCTTGCTAAGTATTTGGAATGATCATCAGAAAATTTAGATTTATTCCTGTTATTACTAAATATTTTTGGTCTGTAAAGAATTTCTTCCTTTTTTTCATTTCTCAGCTCATGAAAAGAGGGCAGTGTTTGCCTGTCTTAAAGACAAGATGCGTGAGATTCTTAGGAACAATAGTAAGCCATAGAAGAGTGTCTCTACACTGAATTAAACAGCACACTGCATAGCTAGCTATTATTACACAGTTGCCATCTGTTTGGTACTAAAGTGATGATAGAATTACATATTTGAGGATAGATTTTAGGTAGTATGAGAGGACCTCCCTAGAAGTTGTGAAAAGCTAATGGTCATGTTAGCCTAGCTAGTGTGAACATCCAGAACGTGTATGTGATCCTGAGCTTAGGCTATTTTCATTTCAGCTTCACTAGCCTGAAAATCATAGGATTGCTTTTAAAAGTTAGCTGCCTCCTTTTAGATCTCTGTCTGAGTTCTAAGCATCTCAATTCCTTTGTGTAATGGACACTTAAGTTAATTTTAAATGCCAGTGTAATTTTTCTCTCTCATAGAAATGGAAGACCATATCTCTGATCGGGAAGGTCCTCAGAAAGAAGTTGTCCTCATAGACTCTCTTCTCAGTATTGACCAGTACAAGGGTATAGACAGATCAAGTCCTCCAAAGAAGCATATGCGAGACATAGCAGAAGTTGCTGCTGCAGCAGAGATGCTGTTACCTAAAGGCAGCTCTAGGATAACAACAGCGGTAAGACTCCTTTTCTGCTAACGTGTGTGCTTACTTTTACATAAAGAATGCATTTTTCTTGATTTCACAGATTTTGAAAGCAAATTACCATAAATATTTTCTAGTTATTGAACTATAGAATGGTTATGCTTTATGACATGCTCTGTGAATTTAACTCGGGGAAAAAAGTGTCAAATCATTCATATTACAGGTAAAATACAATACTCCGTCACTATTGTATGGGCCTCTCAGAGAATATCAAAAGATTGGGCTTGATTGGCTAGCAAAGCTGTACAGGAAGAATCTCAATGGCATTCTGGCAGATGAGGCTGGGCTTGGAAAAACAGTACAAATTATCGCCTTTTTTGCCCACTTGGCTTGTAATGAAGGTAAGTTCATTTGCCTAACAAATTTAAATAGGTACTGGGCCAGCATTATCTTTGTGAATTGTAGCCTAGGGACACATTTTTTTTCTGCTGAACCATATCAGACTTTATTTAATGCACAGAGTAAGATTATGTCAGAAAAACTTCCTTAGATTGTGTGACATAGGGGTGCCTTCTTAGCAAGTATACTGTTTGATCAATCTGCTGTTACCTTCTAGGTGATAAAATTCTTCTGAAGTCTAGTTTAACAATATAAAAAAACCTCACAAATTGTTTAATGACCGGATGGCCACAGAGAGTTAAATTCAAGGAGTAAATATGAATAATTGGACAAGTGTGTCTTGTATATCATCTCAGATATTACTAATAGTGTTATACTGAGGATGGTTGAAGAATATAAGTAAGGCAAGCTTGTTTGTGGAGGTAGTATGTCTTATTCGAGCAGTTGATGTAGTTGAGGGAAAAATAGACATTAGGTGCACAAGGGGTACTTGAGGTCTGAAAAATAATAAAGAATAGATTAGTCATTAGCATACCTCTGTTGTTATTCGATCTCACTTGCAATGACAAGTTTAGTGCACTGCTCTTAAAAAATCAGGGGAAAATATAAGCCATGTGAATCGTCAGCATTCTCTTTCTACTGTTAATTGCTATGTTTCCCCTTCTGTAGGTAATTGGGGCCCTCACCTTGTTGTTGTACGGAGCTGCAACATACTGAAATGGGAACTGGAATTGAAACGCTGGTGCCCAGGGTTGAAAATACTTCTCTACTTTGGCAGCCAAAGGGAACTTAGGGCAAAAAGACAGGTACTGTATTTTGCAACTCTTACACTGTTGTATTTAGCATTTTAGACGTCAAGACTCTTCCTTTGGCCTGCATTTATCTATATGTTCCTTACATTCTGATGGGATATGAGAACTTTTTAACACTACAGGTTGGTTTACAGAGAGATTCAACTTAACAATTGTAGATTTTCAAAAGCATTCTTGGAAATCCCTTGGTATTGAGCAATACATGCTTTCGCAACTGACTACAATTCAGAGATCAAGACTGTCTTTTAGAATGCTTTGGGTCATAGTATCTTGCTGTTCTTAGTGAAGAACTAACTGCTTGAGTGTTCTGCCATAATTTTTCTGTCTCGTCCTCTCTTTCTATTTCTGTAGGAATGGACAGAACCCAACAGCTTCAATGTGTGTATCACTTCCTACAAACAGCTGTTCAAAGGCCACCCAGCATTTATGAAAATGCGATGGAAATACTTAATAGTAGATGAGATGCAACAAATAAAGAACATGACTGAGAAACACTGGGAGGCACTTTTCAGTCTCCGCAGGTATGGAGCAGAGAGTTGTTTTTCTGCTGGCAGTGGGTTTTTCTCTCTTCATGTCACACGATTCTCTTCTTAGCAGGAAACTGATGAAAAACCTCTTGATTTGGTCTGGTGACATTCCTGTGTGACATGCACCTGCAGAGGTGTCTTTAGCTGAAAAAAGCAGGTTTCAGAGACATGCTCAGGATCTTTTTGTTGCCACTGTTGTAACACTATGAGTCACCTTGGCTGATACTCTCTGCTACCAAACAGATGCCCTTGAATGTTCTGATACTCTGCAATGAGGAAGCTAGTTTGGTGGTATATTCGAGATGAATATATCCTAGATTTAATTTTATTAAAACTACTTATTTCTTTTGTGTATCTGACAAACCTAAAGCTACAGTGAACAGCGTTTGAATATTGGTGTAGTTTTCACAATGATGCTCGCTAAATGCTGTATCAGTTAAAAGTCTTATTTTGTTATTCACAGCCAGCATCGTTTGCTTCTGATAGACACTCCTTTGCATAACACATTGATGGAGTTGTGGACCATGGTACATTTTCTGATTCCGGGAATTTCCAGACCTTACCTAGACTTTCCAGTAAAAGCAGCTAATGAGGAGAACCAAGATTATTGCCATAAACTGGTCATCAGGTTACACAGAGTATGTCGTCACTTTTTCCTCATCTGTCCTACTACAGTAGTTAAGCCGTTGGGAGTGGGGAGAAATGAGAAGATGTGGTTCAGCTTGAAATTTCTGGCCTTTCTTAATGCTTTGTTCAGTCCAGACAAAAGTCCTGCTGAAAGCAAGGGTTTCTGCTACCTGAACAGAATAGAGATTTCTTTTAAAAAATAATACAAGACTCAGATTTTGAAGCATAACATGCAGAAATTAAAGAACAAATTAGTGCCTATACAACTGTGTGCATAGTAATATAATTGTGTTTGGCATATGAGGTTTACCACATCAAATGTGTTACGTGTGAATAGGTTTAGCTTCCTGTTGTAAAACTGCATCTTTGAAGTGAGAAATTTTTGTTTCCCCTAAATTATGAAATGTTTCAGATGATTCAGCCATTTATTTTGCGAAGATCAAAGAGAGACGTTGAAAAGCAGCTAACAAAGAAATATGAACATGTGCTAAAATGTCGTCTTTCTAGTCGACAGAAAGCTATGTATGAGGATGTCATATTACAACCAGGGTAAGAAGTTAAAACAGTAAATAAAAAATGCTGTCATTTGTGGTGCTTAAGCAAGGTGATAAATAATTGTCATGACAGGAAGCATTTTAGTTTCTTTTCTGAGATTTTCTGTTATGACCAGCGAATAGAATGTGATTACATTGTAAACTAAAATTACAGGCCAGTGATGCTATGGGCCTAATGAAAACCATATATTTACTTCTGGAACATAAAAATCAAGTTCTAATGGTCAGGTTTGCTGCTGTTTTGTTTTTTGAAGATTTGTCTCTAGTGAGTGGTTCTTTATTTCTTAAAGCCCAAAGTGTTTCTTCTCCCGCCGATTTACCTGTGCTGTGATACCAAGTGGTTATTGATAGGTGCAGGGATGAAACAGAAGCAAAGCAGGCAGAGGATAGGGAGTTGGTTAGGTCATATTTGACTGTAAGGTAGCACTGGTCCTTAAGTTTCATTTTTCCAATTTTACATTTGGTACAGTGCTACTTAAAGTGCTGTAGAAAGGCCTAGGTAAAATCTAACTTTATTTTAAGAGCTTTGCATAACACTGCATTGCACGTTCTCACCTTGCTGATTTAGGGACATCTCCATAAAAGCTGTTTCTGTGTAAATTATTTGGTAGAACCCAAGAAGCCCTCAAAAGTGGACATTTCATCAGTGTCCTGCATGTCCTGATGCAACTGCAACGGATCTGTAATCACCCTGATCTGATAAACCCCCGGCTTTCAAGTACCTCTTATGTATCAGAAACACTGGAATACAGAACAGCATCTCTGGTATTGAGTGCACTACAAAGGGATATTTGGAAGGTGAGTAGAAAAGTAAGGTGTTTTTTTCTCTTTTAGTGCCCTTGTGCCCTTGTAGAATTTCGGTATTTAATATTGTTTTCTAATACATCAAAGTCTACTTGAAGTTTATAAATAGAAGGAATTCACTATTCCATAACTATGCCTACTGTGTGCATACTTGCTGCATCTCTTTCGTAGTAGTAGTTTGAGCTGTTCAGGTGGTTTGTAATCAGTAATTTTTCATGAACTACTTGCTTAAAGAGAAATTAACTTTGCTTTCATCATACTCATGTTTGCAGGAGTTTTCCGACGCTGAAAACACTCTGGGTAGCACAGTGCTTATTTACAGCATTCTGTGATTTTCCTTCTGCTTTCAGTAGCTAAAGGAGAGCAAGACTTACTCTTTTTCACATAAGAGTAAACACTGTGATTCAATGATTAAATCAGTACGCTTCTGTCAATCCATTTGAGGTACCACTATTTGTGTTATCATTAAAGAAGTGATCTCCCTCTGAGATAATCAAAAGAAATAGTTGCGTTAGAGAGAATTGTGAGTAGTGGAGCAGGTGATGTGATCTTTTCTTCGTCCTTCATATTTTTCTACTCCTAAATTATATGTGTGCCTTTATAGTTTGGTGGTTGAGCTCGATAGTTAACAAGCACCTTCTAAGAGTTCTATTTAAATGCTTGGAAATTATGGTATATGAATATGGTATATTGTTAAATGTGACTTGCTTTGATTTCCGTAAATGGCTAATGATTTCAGTTCTTTTTCTACCAACGTTGATGCTTAAAATAGGACTATCAGCTTAAGACATATTTCCAAGTGTTCTAGACAGCTTTGGCTAATAATAGTTTACTTTTTAAACTTGCAGCATTTACTTCAAGCTAAAAAGTTAAATAGAGAAAGTGAATTCAGCATAGAATGTAGAGAGAACTTAACTGTTTGGGTCATCACATAAAAATAAGCCTTATTTTACAATTTCCCTAGGAATCAGACCTGTCTCTTTTTGATCTCATTGGAATGGAAAACAAAATGACTCATTATGAAGCACAAATGTTGCCAAAACAAAAGGTTACTAGAAAGCTGATTGAAGAAATCTACAGCTCCCCTCCACCACCGGCTAGGCCCAACCCAGTGAAGCTCAAACCAAGCAGGTATCTTCAACTGCCCTTCTTCTAAACTAGAATTGCAGGAGGAAAATGCAATTCTGGTGCGATTTTCTGTCTGCATCTCCTGTAATGTGATTCACACAAAAACTCAGACTTGACTTTGGATTTTATTATTCTGTTGCTTTCTTGTTTGCCCTTTGAAAACAAGAATTTTATTTTAATAGTTTTTTGAGGCATGCAATTCTATCTGAAGTTTGTTTATGGATTTTCCATAGTTTTTACTTCACCAGCAGATGCGTTTTTTTCTTGGGGTCCTTGTTTATGGCAAGTGACTGTTTTGCAAAATTAACACGGAGATAGTTCTTCAAGACTAAGCTGCGCTTGTAGTGTTAGCTGTGCTTGCAGTGTTACAAGAGACATGAAGTGTTATAGCAGTGATTTTTTTTTTAAGAGTATTTCTCTCCTAGTGAAGTCATGATGTCAAAGTAATGTGGAACTGTTTTTCTGATGCAAAGGAGCTGCCTGATGACCTGGTGGCATGATGATGTCCCTCTGGAAATGATAGGGGAACACCATTCTTTTTCCAGATACAGGACTAGACTCTTTAAGCTGTTTGCTGTAATTCTGATGCATCCTGCATTAAACTGGATGCATGGCAATGAAAGTTTTCTTCTTTCTTGGGCTTAGCAAAATGACTTTGTAGAACGTCCACACGTGAAGTTTGCTGGAGTCTTGCCCGCTTCGGCCATGTGCGAGAAAGAGATCAGCATCTGATGTGATCAGCTTATACTTTCCTCAGATGACAGAATTTATTTTTAAAGGCCAAACTGTGGTCTTTCCATAGACATTGACTTTTCATATTCTTTTCAGGTTGTTTCAACCTGTTCAGTACGGTCAGAAACCTGAGGGTAGGACAGTAGTTTTCCCAAGCACTCAAGTACAACGCACAGTGACCACAGCGACAGTAACGCAGCAGGGACAAGTACGAGGAAGATCACCCATAGCTACGGTGTCTTCAAATCAAGGTAAGAGAGTTAGTGCTGGGTTGGTTACCTTGAACCTCTGCATAGATGGTACAAGTCAGTTGGTTAATAGAACTCCTTTTCCCTCTAGCTTAATGGTCTAGAATACTAATGGCTTAAAAATACCAACAGACTGATTGCCAGTAAGTTTCCCCACTAGTTTCTACAGTATGATCTGCCAGTATAATGCAAAACTAAGCTTTGTGTAACCTAACTGTTAGCGTATGGAGTAAATATGGCACAGTTGCTATTTAAATCCTGATCACATTTAATGTTCTGTCAAAGATGGGAATTTACAGTGCTGTTATGTATTTATTTAACCTTTAAACAATGCTTTCCAAATATATAATGTTATAAAAATAGGATGGAGTAGAAGGTGTGGATAGAAATCCCCGTCTGTAAGGACAAACCGTTCCTGTAGCCATTTTAATATCCTGTTGGAAGGTTTCTTTTTAATGCAGGTTGTTTAAAAGAGTGGAGTTAAAACCTCTAACAGCTTGCACAAACAACCCTTATTGATTGCAGCCGCAGCAGCCCAGTTTCAGACAACTCAGGCTACCACCAGTGCTCCAAGACACCAGCCCGCAGCGACCTTCACCACAGCAACTAGCACAGCCAACCCTGTGAAACCGCGGGGCCAGACCTCCCAGCTAGGGCAGGCTCAGCCACAGCCCCCCTCGCACACCGTCCAACAGAGTGTGCTGCCCCAGAGGCTGGTACTGACCTCCCAGGCCCAGGCACGGTTGCCTAGTAAGTGGCCTCCCCTTTCGAGGTTTCTCCCACCTTTGTACTACAACGAGGTTAAGTTACTAGGCACCCTAAAATGTGTACAGAATCGTTGTTTTTTTTTCACTCTTCTGATTAGCCTTGCTCAGTATGTTGCTTATGACCAAGGAAAATCGAAAATTGGATAAGAAACAATAGAATTGCTGTGGACATACATTAGCGGTGTCAACTTAATCTCCTATTTCTGCATGTTTCTTCTGCTGGCAAGACTTCCTTCAGACCAAATGTTTTAGCTCTATCCTAATTATTCCTTTCGTATTAAACACTAATCCATCTGCTAAAGGCCTCTTGCAGAGAGGGATGTTGCAACTGTTAGGCAGAGAAAAGCGATGAGGCTTTGCTTTAAGGTTGTATGTGCACTGCCTATTAGCATGTGTATAGAGTACTGAGCACTGATGTATTAATTTTATCTCTGGGGTATTGCACTGCCTTTACAAAAGCTAAATTTTCATGCCAGTATTTTCTCAATATCATAAAACAATGCTAAATGCCTCTAACCTTTCTACATTTAAATCACAAAAAGCTTGGTCCTTGTCACTTGAAAGCTTTTTGGTTTGTCCAAGTGCAGATCGCTTAATATAAATCATATTTGATCAGCAAATTTCAGGCCATTTCAAATGTGTATTTACAGGGCCATATGTGTGAATTTTTTGTCTCTTAAATCTTCCTTTGTGCTCTTGAAAAGGCAGTGAAAATCACTTTAATGTCTGTACTCGTTCTGTTACAAAGTGTCACATGAGTTTTCAGGTAGCTCTTAACTTTTTTTGCTAATGGAAGTGATAACTTCTAAAATGTTGATGTTCTTACCCTTTAAACAATCAGCTTTTTTCCAGTTTGTCCAACAAATATAGAAAGCAATACCTGCTTAACTTCTGTATGACACTTTTGATGCACTAAGTATAATTATGCATGGAAGGCGCTTCAGCACCAGTTTACTAACCAAAACTTAGAATTGTGAATATTGAACAACCCACTTCCCACTTTGTGTTTTGTAATGCCTGTTTCCCTCCTTAACAGGTGGTGAGGTAGTAAAAATAGCCCAACTGGCTTCTATAGCAGGAGCACAAGGCAGAATCGCTCAGCCGGAGACCCCAGTAACACTGCAGTTCCAAGGGAACAAGTTCACTTTATCACATAGTCAACTTCGCCAGCTCACTGCAGGGCAACCCTTGCAGTTGCAAGGTACTTATTTCAAAATGGGGAATTTTCCATTATTTGGAATTTTCATGCTTTGATACAGGCAGTGCGTTGGCTGTTGCTGTATGTTAAGGAGATTTTTCCATCCCTACTGCTTGTACTGTTCTGCTCTACCTGATTTCTGTGTGAGACAGGGATAACAGGGTAGCTCTATTTTGAAAAACAAGTGCCTGTAGATGAAAGACACAGTTACTTTCTTTGTCTGTGTTGTATTTCAAGATTTTGTTATTGAGTTTGTTTTCACGTGTATGCCATACAGCTAAAGGAAGGTCAGGCATTGTTTCACAGAATGGTCGGGGTTGGAAGGGACCTCTGTGGGTCATCTAGTCCAACCCTCCTGCCGAAGCAGGGTCACCTACAGCAGGCAGCACAGGACCTTGTCCAGGCGGGTCTTGAATATCTCCAGAGAAGGAGACTCCACAACCTCCCTGGGCAGCCTGTTCCAGTGCTCCGTCACC
>Ga0181612_151828_pt1 | contig 26336 bp, 11 predicted proteins | sample HoacroProtozoa21_FD_119630 | JGI IMG/M metagenome (GOLD analysis project Ga0181612, IMG submission 119630) | Hoatzin crop microbial communities from Cojedes, Venezuel. Combined Assembly of Gp0051906, Gp0051904, Gp0051908
GACCCAGAGACCTCTTCATGTGAGTCTGACACAATGGCACAGTGAGCCTCCCATGTCACATCTCTGTAATGAAAGGGGATTTCCTCCATGCCATTGTCTGGATGTTGGGCTCTTCTTCCAAAGCTGAGGTTAGGCTGAAGAAATTGCCTCCACAAAGCCATGCTGCTTTGATTGAGTTCTCCATAGCAGGAGTAGAGGAGGGCATGCGGAAATATGTTAGTGAAAGGGCCTGGGCTGAGCCTTCACCTGTGGGTGCCCAGTTCCCCCGGAGATGGTGACGGATGGACATGGATCGGCCTGGGACTGTCACCCCGTGGCTTTCAGGCACCACAGCCTGCTCACTCTGCAGCACAGAACCAACAGGTCAGGGTCATGTGGTGAGTACAAGGAGGGGGTAAGAGCGGCGTGTCCGGTCAGCATAGATACACTTTCCTAGTAAAAGTCTTTATGGAAGCAGGGACATCTCCAGAGAGGAGCAAAGGACAAACTCTGTTCTTCCAGGGGGGAATAAATGACCAGAAGAACTCTATTTCTGAATGCACCAGCTTTGGACAGGTTTCTCTGTTGCTGGGGCAACCAGAAAAGCCTGAGGAGCCCCTGAGCCAGGAGTCTTTTCCTGGGAGAGGGGCTGGCACAGAGGTTCTCACTGACAGTGGACAATAATGAAGTCTTGGAGACAGAAGCAGGGCACACAGGGAGACACTGGCCTCTGTCTCCTCCTGCCATGGCTGGCCCTCAGGCCTGGTGCTAATGGGGAGGCTGAGACACCTCTCTCTTCTTCCTTCACTTCTCACACTTTGATGGACCTCAGAAAACATCCAGGAGCCTGCAGGATGCACAAAGTTGCTGGGGTGAGGTCTCACCACTTCAGGATGGAGGAAAGATTTGAAAGGCACAAGGGAGTGTAGGGAGAGAGCGGGGGGTGTGTGTGTAACAGATGAGAAGATATGAAGTAGGTGGGAGTGTGTCATACTGAAGTGAAATAGGTTCAGCTTTTATTTTGAGGAAGCAGAAAAAGGTGGATGTGCATTTCACTGCTGGGAAATTGAGCTAAACAGAGGATTCGAGTTAGTCGAGGGGCTTGGACATCTTTGTTGATTGAGGAGCATTAGCAGGGCTTGAGAAGAAGGTGCACACATTACGGGGAATTCACAGGCATTGGCGAAACCTCAGAAAGTGGCAGCTTTGTGTTTGAAGAAACAGTGTGTGAAAACAGAATCATCAGTATAGCCTGGGACAGCACGGGGTCAGAGTGAGGTGAGGAAGAAAGGGTGGTGGTGAAAATCTGCAGAGAAACAGGCACAGGCATAGGACAGTGTAGGACAGTGTGTGGTGGACGTGGACCCTTTGTTGGGGCTGGGATCCCAGAGCACAAGCCAAAAGCTTGTCCTTTTTGACTATGGCTGCTGTCTATTCCACTGAGGCCGTCAAGAGGACACCAGTTCCTTACAGCCCCAGTGCTTTGCTGCCTCCTCACCCAAACTTGAGAGAGCCTGCGAGGAGTCCTACCCCTGTCCTCCACTCAGCATCAAACACCCTCATTTCTCACTGTCTCCAGGAACTGCCCTGAGCATCCCATGAGGGAAAGGATCTCCTTACCAGGTTATGGAGGTCAGGGACTGAACATGTGGCTTGATGAAGCACATCAAGGGCTTTCACAGTTGATTGAATATTTTGTATTCAATCTGTAAGCAGTGCCTCTGATTTCCTGCTTCAGCAGCCCCCAAGGACAGAATTTTTGTCTGCTCGTTCCCTCTTTGCTCTGTTCAGTGGTAGCCCTCAGTGGGGCCCACTAGCACCCTGAAAAACTTGGAGATTTTCTTCTGAATTTTACTCCTCCAGAGGCTTGCTCTATCTTCATTCGGTGTCTGCAGTTCAGGAACTTGGCACCAGAGGGCTCATTAACATGCAAAATGCCCTAACAAGCCAAGTCTCTGAGCATGACTTCATTCCCCTGTTCTTCTGTGTTTAATTTGAGAGGTCTCAGCAGTGTAGCCAAACTGATAAGTTCTCGGTACTAAATATCAATAAGAAACAGTGCATTCCTTTTCCACTTTTCCTTATTGTTTTGCTTACAGATGAAGTGATACCAGCAAACTCCGATTGATAGTAATACTGAGCATCTCCTGATCAATATTTAAGGAAGTCAAGACCCTGTATGTCCGACACTCTATGGGCAGTCTTTGTCCCTAGCTCCAGCCCTGTTGGCGTGGGATACGGATCCGTTGTAACGGTGTCACCCCAACATGAGTATTGATTGTTCAACCTTTATTAGTCAGCAAAACCAGGTTTATATAGCAAAGCAATTACAGCATCTGATTGGTTAGCCCCCTAACCATATATAGGCAAAACTACTGCAACTCGTTGTGATTAGAGCAGAGCTGCATCTCGATGCGGAAGCAGTGCTGTGGTAGGAAACGACAGCGTGGCAGGAAGTGACAGTACGGGAAGTGACAGTGCGGCAGGAAATGGCGACGTGACAGTCCCCCTGCTCCAGTGCCCCAAGCTCGTCGCTCCACCCTCCCAACAGGGCTCCACGTTCGCCGCTCTCAAGACTCACCTCCGGATCGGAACCTTGGCCGCTCAACAGCACCAAACCACGTCCTGTCTTGTCCAGCTAGGATTCCATAATGGTCATCATATAAAAATAAATAAATACATTATTTGGCAATGAAATAGTCATATCAGACATTTATTTTTCCCTTCCCCCCCCTCATATTTCAAAAAACATTCTAAAATACCTGTGAAAGTTCTTTGTCTTAATGATATTTTATTGTCTAGCTCTTTATTTTTGAAGTTTCACTAATAGACTATGTCCATGCTATTCCAGTCATCAGTCCATACAACCAATAAACAGCTAATTGTATGTTCTTTCTTAATTCAAATGCATGGCATACAGCCAGTGAATCTTCTATCCCTAATGTTGACACTTTCCATGTTCATGAAGCTAGAAAGCCCATGAAACTTAGAGATGAGTCAACAAGTAGGAAAGAAAAGAGGGAAAGGAGTCTGGGAAAAAATGCAACACAAATAATATATATGGAAAAGAATCAAATATACAATTTTAGGCTGGAAAAAAAGACATTTCATTTCCATCTGAAGTAACTGAATTCAAATAGAGATTTTCTCATACATTTCTCACTTGAGTTCCAGTTTGTTAGCAGGACTTTTAAGGGTAGGTTCTTAATCTTCTTGAACAAAATCTTCTAATACATCCTAAAACAGTTTCTTTTAAGTGAGTAGCAAAGTATCTATGAGAAGTATTATTTGCACTCTTTCCTTTGAACAAAGAAAATGGTCTTGTGTTTGCCAAACAGGTGACAACCTTATCAGTGTTATGTACCAGCTGTGTATCTGATTGTCAAGGTCAAGGCAACTTGGTATATTCATACTAACAGTTTTCTCTCTTTTTTTCTCAAAAGATCCACTGACTTTGCCATCTTAGTTTACATAAGCATGTCACTGGCTTGTTTTTCATTAAGGCTATCTATCTCCTTTATCTGTATTTTGGAAGACTTCATTTTGTCCCTAAAAATAATTTCTTCAGCATTGAAGGTACCGAGGAAATCAGTCATGTAAAATTATTTGTGTGTGCAGTGGAGAAGATGATGCATAGACACTTGCCCAGCCTCTGATGGCTTCTCCTGGTTCGGAGGCATTTACTGTCAGCTGAAGGGACTTTTGATCACATGGAGCCAATGACCCGGTCATGAGAGCACGGAAGGATGAGCAGAAAAAAATTAGCCTTTTAAACTGTTCTGAACAGCAGGCTTCGCTGCTAGCTTTGATATGAAAACAGAAATTCTACTTGTCTGGAAGCTCTCACATTTTGAAAATAATTTTTGTCTTGCAGTGGAAAAGCTGACATTTCAAAAAGTTTCATAGACAGGTATTTTTAAAAAAGATAAAACATCAAATATTAAGTATTTAGTTTCAACAGTGTAGACATAACACAGCAAATAATATAAACAAATAAGAAGTCAGCATAAAATGAAAAAATACTGAATTCATTACTGCATTCTAACTTTGAATTTTTGAAGAAAATGTTTTGTAATGTTGCCAGAATTTCCAGATTCTTGTGAATTAGTTTCTTAAATGAAGCAGCATTGTCCAAACAGAATACTATTTTTTGTGGCCTCTTTATATAAGTTTCCTTACAACAGCTGCACAATAAAATTAATTTAATAACTAGATAAAGAATGATTGCCCTCTTTCTCTTCATGGATTTTCTTAAGAGAAAGTAAAATACCTACGTATGTTTATCTGAAGAAGGTGTTACATGCTTTTCATGCTAGAAAAATGTTTGCTTATCGGTGTTCTCATAACAGCAAATAATATTCACCTGATAATTTTGAAAAATAGGTAAATAATGATAGAAAAAGCCAATGTATGTTATAAACTGAATTGACAATGAATGGTGGCTTATCTCCTGTTAAGTGTATCCAATCCAAAAATTGATGTAGTTGTTTAATTATAACTACTTGTGGAAGACATGTTATTGCTCTTCTCTCTTGAATGAGTCAGACTGCCATCCAGCATAACGTATGTGATCTGTTGCTTTTAAAATCAGCTTATGAAAATCTCATCTACTTTTTCTTTCATACAAAAAGTAATTATTTAGGCTTCAAATGTCTTTTCATAATATTTGTGATAGCAAAGCATGAGGACTTGATGCACACGGAATATATATCTGAAGGAATTTCAAATGCAATCAAACTGAAATTTATACTAAGATAACAACATAATTGCAGAAAAATTCCTAGTTTTCAGCTTGAAAAATTTGCAGGTCAGTTTCTATTTGGATAACAAGTTGCTGACATCCAGTCTAGAGAATTTATAAATGTATTTTATTTGAAAAGAGGTGGCCATTAAAAAGTAGATAATTATTTTGTAGTTTCAGACTGAATTCCACTATTCAGTTTTCCAGAAAAGAAACATTATCCCCATGGTGGACTCCTATTAGAGAGGTTAAGAAAAGGTCAATCTTTCTCTCTCCCTCTTTTCAGCATCTTCCTTATCAAGAAATTGTACTCTAAACTCACATATACAATGTGACGACTAGCAATACTGTCAAGGTGAGAGTCTTATAAGTAGCATAACACCCCTGTCTGATAGTTGCTTTTATAGCCTTCATAATATGGTTACTTTGCAGATTCGTAAACTGAATCTCAGGACAGGACAAACATTTCCACACTGAGATATCTAATGTTCTGGTGACTAAACAGAGTTCTTTGTTTTCCTCATAGCTCCAAAGTCAGTGCTATGGATGAGTACATATTTCCTTTTAAGCTTGGTAGCTTAGTTTTGGCACTTTTTTGATGCGTAATGATGTTTAGTGTTTGGATATGAACAGCTCGCACTTGTATGGTGAGTGCTTATCAAAATAACAGATGAAATGAAATCCTAACTCTGACATTACTCATAGGAATTTATGCCACTGATTTTAAGAGAGCCAGTCTTGACACCCCTTTCTTGATCCATTGACAAAAAAAAATTCAGAGTACAAATCAGCTACTGCTACATATATTTCTATCATGTTCTTATAGTATTTAAAAACAGAAAGTGAAGCGAATCCTTTCTTTCCTGTATTCAAAATGATGAGCATCAAACGGGTTCACAGAATCAGGCATCCTGTTGGGTTGGAAGGGACCTCCTGAGCTCTCTAGTCAAGCCTGCTGCTCAGAGCAGGATCAATACTGGATGTAAACCAGATTGCTTCAGGTTTTGTCCATTCAGGTCTTGGAGATCTCCAAGATGGAGATTGCATTATATCCCCACAGTGATTTCTGTTTTTCACTTACATCCATTTGGAATTTCCCCTGTTTCAATTTATGACTCTTCTCTTTTGTTCTCCCACCATGCACAAAACATTGAACAGTCACAAAATGAGGAAGTATTGAATATTCTGCTGAGGTGTAAAAGGAACTGAACCCTGTGCTTCTCCTATCCTTTCACTGCATAGACTTTGGCTTGCTGATCTCAACTTGATGGTGACACAAGAAGATGAACTTTCAGCAAATGTGAATGCTGAGGATGCTCTTTATTTATTAAAATTCCTCTACATTTTCATCAACTGTAAATGTGTTCCCCATGTAGGGAGAATAACATGGGGAATCTGATGCTACAGGTTGAAAACCATAGTTTCATTATCATAGCATGATATACCTGATCCTGCAGCTTTAAGAAAAAAGGTCTGTGGCAGAGATGTGGGTGTATATTGTAAATGGGAAAGGCCTATCTCAAGTAAAAGCAAAGGTGTTTATTTTTTACATTGCTTTTGTACTGTTCCAAGAAGTATCAATAATATTAGGAGATGTTACATTATGACATAATTAAAAGGAACTGTGCTAAGAAAAGAGCTGTCTGAAGATGCATAAATTCCCTAGCACCAGCTAATATGTTGGCTGAATGTTTGAGTAACAAATTCTGAAAGAGTTATACAGGGTAGCATCTATTCCACTTGGTTGGATGATGTAGTAGAGCTTTCCCTTCTCTTATACTCACAGTATGATGCTATGGTAAGCCAAAATATCCCCATATAAAGTTGGTTCCAGAAGGATCAGGATTTAGAAGAGGAGGTGCCACACATTGAAGCTGGACTAAAATGACTAGTCAGACTTTGAAGCTTTATTGAGTCTTGAAGTCTTTTAGTTCCACTTACTGGCAGGGGAAATGAGATGAGGAAAGCTAAAAAATCCTCAGGCCTCAAGTCTTTATAAAACTCCTTGCAAGATTTCTTAGGGTGTCTAAAACTCTACCTGCTGAAGTTCAGACACTATTTGTTAAACAAGGATGGTTGCTTTTTATTTTCAGTCACTACTTGAAAATATTCAGAATTCTTATATTCTGTGGGATCAAAAAAACAGATGCAATTTATTTGTTGAAATAAACACTTAGTATTTGGACCACTTGCTTCTGGATCACTTGCTTCCCATGCAAGGCCAATGAATGAAGCTGATGTTGTTATCTGTCTAGCTCGGTAGCTTACCTGTCTTCAGGTAAGACTGCATGGAGAATTGATTGGGTGTAGCAAAAGAGCCCAACCGTTCTCATCTCTTAGATTATAAAGTAAATATCACCTCAGAACTTCTCTTGTTCTGTATCAGATTCAGTATGAGATGTAAGTTATGTTTCTCAAATAACATATAACAATGTTAGTGTAAGAGATTCTTTGACATCTTTATCTGGTACCAAGATAACATTGCCTACAACGTGTTGTGATTTATGATACAGAAAGTGTCATAAATCAACACACAAGATGCTGGTTAAAATGGAACGTTTTTCTCAGAAGATGTCAGGTTTTACCATATTGATTTTTTCTGTGCTATGTAAGACAATTTTCGGTTAGTTTTACATTGTATGGATGTGAATTAGAACACATATGAATGCACATTCAGTGAAGGTTGTTTCTTTGTATTTCACCTTCACAATTCCTGATGTTTCATCATTTAAACTGCTCAGAAGATCATTGAAATAATCTTTTTATAATGGCTAAGTTGCATTCATTTTTTTTCACCCTCCTATTCAAATGAAATGGCTGAAATGTTCCTGCTCAGATATTTCTAGTATCATGTTGAAGATGCTAAAATTAGGAATATTTCAGTCACTAAATAGAGTATTTGAGGTTTTTGAATGGTTGAAGCATGCAGTTAGAAAAAAGCCCTCTTCAATTATAATTTTGGTTGTCACTTCCCTGCTGCTTTCTAGTAATATATTTGTGCATCACTCAGCCTGAAATTCCTCAGATTCCAATCTTAACTATCAGCTTGGGATGTGTTAATATATGCACCTGTCACTGTCGCAGCACGACTAGCCTTTATAGATATACTAGTGACCCAATGGTCGCTCACAGCTTTGTCTGTGTGGAAATGCAGTTGTCTTTACAATGTGTTTGAATCACGTTGGAATTATATTTTTGTCTGAGGAGAAGTTCCCGTCTCATTTCCTGTAACTCAAGTGAAAAAATATCTGGGGCTGAATGCAGAAACCAGCATCTTTAATGCCATTGATGCAAAACAGGGGTCACATTTGTTTACAGAGCAAAGCTCAGTTAAATAAGGGAGAAGGATTTCAATTTCATCCTTATTTGATATGGATTTTTTCATTCTTTTTCTTAAAAGACAACCAATCTTCGAGTAAAAAATAAAAGGAAAAGCTCTGTCTATACTTGCATGTATATTCATAAGCAGAACTAAATAATTTAGCAAGAGCTTAATCCTTTTCATTTTTAAATATGTTACATTAATCCATTTATATAAGATCATTATTTCTAGCTCTTCTGTGAGGCAGAGCCTCAATACCTAACACAGTCTTTTCTGTTAAAAAAAAAAAAAAGAAAAAGTGACAACTTCCATGAATAACAGCAAATACAGGGTTTCTTCCTGTTACAGATTGCATGCTGGTAGCTTTTACCCCAGCTCACAGATGATTAATACCAGTCCACAATCTGAGCCAAGCTCAGTTTCCGTTTTCACCCGTAACACCGCCAGCTCAGGTTCTGCTTCTTATGCTTTGCGCTCTGTGCAGTACCAGGCATCCCCTGCTCTTGGTGGCTCTTCCCTTCACCCAGGCTGCCTGTTAAGGAAGCCTAATTCCAGTGCAGGAGCATATCTGTGTCCTGTAGCTCTCATTTCAGGAACTTCTTTGCAGATATCTAGTCCCAGATAAGGTACAAGATGGCATTTCTAATCACAGAGCCCATCACAGTAAATTCGTCCCAAATCCCTTCCAAAGGCCAGGCTAACTGTGAAGTCTCTTAGGAGCTAAGTTTGCCCTTTGCAGACCAGACTTTCTGTGTTCACACAATGCATAATTAAGCTGAAGCGTTCCTTGCAACACGGCGCTGTGGATGCTTAAACATTTACATAGTGTCGAAAAGCAATTAGACAAATTAGAATGGAAAATAGATCCATGAGGGGGTTATTAACTACAGGGATAACATTTTTGGTTCAGCAAATCTCAATGCCACAAATCCCTGGAGCTGAGAAAGTGTATCAGTGTTACCACTACGTGACCTCTAGGCAGGCACTCACTTATGGCCGTCTCTCATGGCAGGGTACCAGGCTAGATGAACCTTTTTGCCAATCTGCTACAGCCACTTCTCTAAAGCGTGAATACTGCAACACTTTAAATGGATGCCACAGGCGCAAGCCTATAAAGCTTTCCCTAACAGAAGGTTAGATCTGTTTTTTGTAGTCAGTGACAGTTTTGCTGAAGTCAATGAGCCACTGGGGACATTCCGTCTAAGGTGATTCTGGATCTGACAGTGGTGAAGATACTTCTTGTCTGAGTGTGACTAATCTATGAGGACAGGGGTGAGCGTATAGTGGTGCTGATTTCTGTAATATTGAATGTATAAATGAAAGCATATTGAAAATTAATTAAATCTAATTAATAACAAAAGGGCCATAGTTGGCTGATGCTCATATAGGTGAATAAAACTGCTGGAAGACTGCAGACTATTCTAAAGAGCTTTAAAAGAACAATTGATTCTCAATCATTTTTATTTTCTTTGTCAGTCACATGAAAAGAAAAGAAAGTTTGGTAACTGATAAAGTTTCCAGGATTTATCTTGTCTTTTCTAACAATGGCAAAATGTGAAAGAAGCTGAATGGGATATAGGAAAATACTCACCTGTTAAGATATCTGTCTCATGACAAATGAATTAACTTGTACTTAGATTCACTGCATCAGCTCAATTTCTATAGCTCCTTTCATCGAAATGTGTACTCCCTAAGTGCCATTCAGGTTTACTGAATGGATTTATACATGACATACAGACAATACTGATATTTCTTTAACAGTTCAAAGCAACTCTACCTAAACCTGCACGGCAGGAAGTGACTTGTTAATACTCATTGTTCATGTGTAGGTAACAACTCCATGTGCTGCCTGCACACATGTTCTTTGCAGTGAAATCTGGAGTTACATCAGCAGCTAGTTCTGCCCACAGTTCCAAAAGCAGCACGAAAGTGTGAGCTGATGAGAAAGTACAGGTGTTACTGATGCAAAATTTAAGGAATGATTAGAAGATTCCCAAATGATGGGGAAAACAATTACCAAGACCATCAGTCTGCATGCTTAAGGGAATTTAAATTGCCACCAAATAGCTCAGAAAAGATTTACATATGTTACTTTACAAGGCTACCCCACTTGCCTTTTCTTCTTCTTTCCACTGAAGCATTGGATAAAGGACAAGCTCTCTGTCAAAATGGTTGAATAATTTATTTCACAGAAACATTTGCTTACAGAATTCATCCATTACATTTACATAGGGTGTTCCCATAGACTCCTAGTGTCCAGGTTAATTAGTCTTTCTATGTGTATACAAACCTGATAAACAATTGTAAAAATACGCAAAAATACAACCTGAAATTCTCTCCACTAGCTAGTTATGCTGCATATTTTACTAATCTTTTTGCAAGTTGTTTCCAACGCTAGTGTAGCTAGAAGTGTCATAAAAGGACACTGTAGGGTTGGTTATTCATGAAACAAATGACATGGCAGTATCTGTTATGGAAAAAAAAAAGGGGAGAAAAAAAGGATTTACCCAGTTGACAACATAACTGCAACTGGGAAATTGAAAAACAAGAGGTAGAATCATGAATTAAAATTATGTATCCTGTTTCATGAATTCCATTGCTGTAAGCATGATCACAGTTGGTGGTCTTAAACTAAGATTTTTTTTGCACTTAATTTTAAAGGATGAAAACATTCTATTTAATTCCACTGAAGAAAAACACATTTCAAAATTTAATGTTCTGTTTTTAAACCCTTTCATTAAAAAAATCTTATTTCTTTAAAGATTATTGTGAAGGATAATGTGTTTTATTAAAATTCTAAGGTAATACTATTTGAAACTTGTATGAACACTGGCATAATAACATTTGTTTTGCTTGCAGCATTTAGCTAGAGAAAAATGTTACATTTGCTAGACGCTTTATAGCAAGAAATAGATATTACCAGTATTTGCATACTGTATTCTACTAGTTGCTCTTGGTTGGTAGCTGGTCTCATTTCCAGTAGAGATCATGTGCTGAAAGACAGAAAGCACTTATCCATTGTAAAAATACTGCTTACATTCCAGACTGTTGCAATCTGTCTCATTATTCTTTTTCTTATTTTTCTGAAGACTGAGATGAAAAGCTCTAAAGAGACTAGAGATTATTTGGTTTTGGTGAATATCAGTTGTCCTCCAGACTGGTGGACTCTGGATCCCTAGAGAGCCATGTTGTGTTATTAAGAAGATTTTTGAACTTCATGCAGCATGGTGTTGCCCCCTCTCAAACATGAAAACCATCCTCAGCCATGAAGGCCAGGGGCAGTGATCCTCTGGGAAAAGTACATTTCTTTCCGTTATTTAGTACAGTATTGGGTTCTTTTTTTTGAAGGGTTGAAATAATGTTACTTAATGGTACTAAACAAAAACACATTCCAAAATCTTAACTTTCATGCAATTCAAAACTGTGAAATAGCCTGTTTCTTTAAAGATTATGTGAAGAGTAATGAGTTTTTGTGAAATTCTATATGCATGGTTTAAGTCAGCAGCACTGAGAGGGAAGAAACTAGGTCTTTTTGGTATTATTTCATCACCTCTTCCCAACTGGAACCAGGCAGGCCAGATGTCAATGAAAGTGAAAAACTGCTTGAATTTTTAAACATTCAGAGGCTAGGTTTGCTCATTAGCTTCATCAGATCCGTTCAGCATATCCACTGGGTCAAATTTTACCATTCTATTTTTCTCTAGTTCTAGCTGCATGTAAGTATTACTAAAGTCTAATAACATTGAAAATACTCAGACAAAGGAAGTTGAAATTAAGCAGCTAAATTTGGGCGATACAATTCTTTCCAAATGCAACTTACAGAGTATCATGTGTAAGGTGTGTCCACACCATAGCTTTTAGTTCACTTGGCATGTCTACACTGCACCTGAGGAGAAATAAATTTGGACAAACTCTATGATTTGATTTTTGGGTCCTGTTAAATGGAGTTTTCCAGCACACACACACTGCCCTTACCACATCAGTCCCACTAGACTCCTCTACATTATAAGAAGAAATAGCTACTGGAGCACCCATGTAGGTGTTTGTAGAAGTGCTGCTTGGTGATGTTGCTGCTATCATGCTGCACCATATCTGCAACACAATTAGAATGGCTCCTCATGGCTTTCTGTGGTGAAGCCACAGATACCAGGAGGTGGAAAGCTGCAGCCCTGAGGAGGGGAGCTGCTATAGCTCCTGACTATAATATTTATTCTAAGACCTACGCAAAGGTGAGCAGAGCCACTGGTGTATTGTTTTTATAGGACAGAGACAAAAGCTACTGATGGGATCATATTAATTCTGTACATCTGGTCTTTCTAATAATGGATACAGGCTTTATGGAGGTAAAGTATAACTTTCACCACTCTGCTGGGGCTTAACTTTCTCCATTTACCTGTGAGAGATTATGCATTCAGACCTGCTCTATACCCTGGGAAGTAAGGACTTAGATTTCACTTTTCACAAGTAATCCAGCATGATAATGGACAAGTTATCCAGGAAAAAGTTGGGATGATTTCTCATGCCAAATGCTCAGTGAGCAGATTGGCACAGGATGTCTTAGCACTTAAGGATCTGAGAATGTGGAGAGAGGGATGCAAACCTACAGATTTCCAGTTTGATACTGTGGGATGCTAGGCTTATCCCGCTATATCCATACCATGGAAATGAATGGTAAAATGAGTCACTTAGAAAGGATAGTGCCAGGATGACTTACCCTTTGGATGCAACCAGATTCGAACAAGCAGAAGCTTTTCTGTTTTCTTGTTTGTTTTAGATATTACTAGAAGATACACTTGCTCCTTATGATATCTGCTCTACTGAGTGATTAAAATTAACTGAAGTTAATGGAGCCAACTGAAGCACGCCAAAGGCTCTGCCTAGAGGCAATGGAATATACACGTATACTTGTGGTTTTGTGTATTTGTATTTTTATCAGCCACCCTGTGTAAGATCTTGTAGCTCATGCCTCATAAACAGAATTCCATGTGCTGTGGTTATCTCCATCCCTCTTATAGATAGTCCCTCTATGACAGAAGCACTGCTATATGTAATAACATCCGAGAATACTGAGAGGAAGCAATTTTTATGAGCATTGTTGGCTTTGTATGACTGCATCAGAGATGGCAGATACTGCATATTGAATCTTCTACAACTGTTTATTGACCTGGCATTTTGAGATGCTATGGGAAGTCAGAATGGCCACAGATACCTTCCAGTCTCCAGTGAAAATGCCACCTCTAGTTTGCTTTCCAAGTCTGGGAACCTTTCTCAGTTGAATGCTAAAGAACTAAAAGCCTTATGAAATGAGGTGAGATATTACATACTGTCCAAAAAACATGCTGACAGAGAAAATTTGCAGAGAAATTCTAAAGAATTTGGGACTACTTATACCCAAAGGATGGTACTCTTCACAGTCTAGACAATATATTGTAGCGTTTGTTATCTCTTTTTCCACAGAAATGCTTTTGTTCTAAGCAAAGAAATATTTTACTTAGGGCAGGGACAATTTAGCCATTGATTACTATGATTACTATTACACACATTGATTACATTGATTACTATTACACAGTTCCCTGAAGGGAACAGGTTTGCAGGGCATAGGCATAATCAGACCTGCAGCACTAGGTAAGAACTGGTATCACAGGACTATAACCCAGCTTCTTGCCTAAGAAAGGAAGAATCCTGTGATTAAACCCTCAGATACAAGTGCTAATTAAAGACTGAAGAAACAGACTGCATCAAAAAATTAGATGATGTTTTGTTAGAGAGACTAGGAGGGAGACAAAGCTGTGTTTTGTCTGCTAACTGATCAGTATTTTTAAGAACAAACTGCTTCTGCCCCATATATTTTCATTTTTCTTTAACTTAAAAGAGGGTATACGTTGTTCTCTCTTCCTCACATTCTATTGTAGACACCTACTTCACCAGGCCAAAAGTTAGTGCCCTCATCTGGATGTTGGGAAGATAATAGGTGTTACCATATGTGACAATAGCCTTGTATCAGTATGAGGTCTTGAACTTGCTTGCAGAATAGCAGGAGTGCTGGAAAGGAATGGGAAGCCAATTTACCTTTCAGGGTCCCTGGAGTGAACCCTGCTGAAAGCATTCAGAGTGGCTGACTTTGCAGGCTGTGCAGTGTCGTGTGCATGTATGTGTTTATGGTTTTCCAGGACATCCGACACAGAAACAAGAATTTCTTTAGGTGTTCAGGTGGGTATTGCCTGGTTATCAGAAATGAAACATTTTCTTTAGAGGATACAGGATGTTTTGATACCTAAGCAACATTAAAAAGCATGACACATTTTCTGTTGTAGCCACCTCGTTTCAAGTCTTCAGGTCACATTGACTGTGAAATATGATGTTTTTAATCTTGTCACAGGTCAGGATTTGAAGTCATTAATCCAGGTGTGTTTAGGAGGGTTTATGTGAGAGCACATGGTTCATGGCTTTTTAAAGACAGTCTTATCAGGTTCTGATTGCTGAAACACAAATATTGCAACATGTATCATTCCAATTGTGTCTGGAATAATCTTCTGTGTTTAGTCAGAGAGTGGGAAAGGCATAGTGGAAATTTTGCCACAGTATTTCATATTGAGAGTTAAATTGTGGCATAGAGAAACCACAATGTAATTGCGATTGAGCAAAAAGAAAAGATAAAAATAGGATATATATTTACTTAAGAATTTAAGAGCACTTTATTTCTCTTGAACATTAAAGGAATGCAGTTATTACAGACCTGGAATCAGGGACATACTTTTCCTCTTCTGATCAGTACCGTTAAATAGCTAAGGGAACCTCCTTGAACAATTCTTCTGGAAGATTTTGGCACAGATCCTACTATTTGCTGAGAAAATACTTTGGGAATTTAAAACCTAAACAACATTGCTTAGGAAAGAAATTAGAAGAATAACACCATGAGGCATACTGGGCCTAGGATGAAGTAAGAAAAAGCTATTGAAGGACTAATGGATTTAAAAGGAAGAAAATATGAAAGCAATGAATATTATGATTCAATTGATGTAAAGAAAGACTGCAGTCTAAGACTAAAAATTTCATATAAGTGGTGCAAATGAATTTTAATTTGAAAAGGGACAAAGAAAAATATCTGGAAAAATACTGTCAGGGTAAAATGCATACATGGATGAAGTACTTGTGCATAACTCAGGAGAGCTAGGTGACTGTTCAGTACTCACAAGCAATTCATTTCTGCCAGTCGTTTTAAAATGCTTATTTCATGTTCGTATCATACATATATGCCAGGTCCTCAGTTCTGTGCATACTTGACCAGACTTATCATCTATTCCTTTTAGCTAAGCTCAATTATATATAGAAAAATGCAAATGCAGGGTTTCTATGCTCCTGGGCTGAATTTTTATTCTAACCAGCACTTCCCTCCCCGTTCACAGCACACGGCACTAGATTTTACATGCAAATGTCTTGCCATGGTGTAGCTTCTTTCCCCCTCTGGTGGGAATGTGCAGAACTGCAGCTGCTACAAAAGCGTTTTGTAGAAGACAGGTGTCAGCTCAATTCTCCTGGAAACATGCCTTTTGGTCCTCTTCTGAGCCTCTGTCTTATGCATCTTGTTGTGTGTTAGCTGTGCTTATTCTCTATTCCCAGTGTTATAATGTTGCTTTGAAAACTAAGGACACTGAATTAAAAAAGGCTTATGGTGTGCAACAAGGTTAGAACAATTGTGTTTCTATTTGTTCTAATGACCTATAGAAGGTAGTAAAGAATTCTTTCTCTTCTAATTCACAAATTCAATGGAAAATGATACTGACATTTTCATTATAACAAAACAAGTCAGCAGTGAGGTCAAGCCCAGAAGCTGGCATGGGCAGGAGGTAGGGGGACGCTGCCCTCCTATTTGCTTCTTTCACGATTCATCAGCAGTTTCCTTCTGAGAACAGTCCACAGGGTGTTCACCCTGTCTTAAGAGAAACTGAAGATACTGCTGACCTTAGGTTAAGCAACAATTGTTTGCCAAGCTAACCGGCTTTCAACAACTGTCCTAACTGAGGAAGAAGAACCTCAGAGGAGGCTCTTACCACACTCACTGTTCCCAAATCCTTGCATTGAGCCCCAAATCCTCATGTTGAGCCACAAGATCAGCTCCTCCTGTAACACTCAGGCACCTGTCAATATTGGCAAAACCAGACAGGAGGTCAAACAAAGTAGTGTCTCTGCAATAAGAAGGTACACATGTTATGGTAGCCGTCTCAGGTAGTTGTAGATACTTCAGTCGCAAATGAACTAAACATCCTATGGTCTCATGAGTCACAATAACATGCAAGAATGAACACTCTAGTGTGTTTTAATATGAGTCATCTTTATCACTTCCAATTATAACATTATAACCTTGACCTTCAGCTCTAAAAAATCTCTGGTAGAAATTTCTGTATTTGGCTGTAGTAACTGTACATATGGAAAATGTTCTTCCATTTTAAAAATACAGCATTTTTTTTTTCCTTGTAGAAGTTTTCACAAAGAGGAACAATAAGAGAAATGTGATAAGACCCAAGTAAATGTTGCATATAATCAGTTTCCAAAAAAGAGCACATAAGGATCTGTTCTTTATAACAATCAAGATTTTAAAGAGTTAGGGTGTAGACTGAACACCAGAAACACTTGTTCAGCTGGAGATTGTACAAAACAATAATGGCACTTTGTTTTGTATATCGTCTTTTACAGGACCCATATTCCTTAATAGCTTAAAATGACAAGTAATACAAGCGAAACATTTACATACAAAGGGAATTTTAAATTACTGTATTATGTAGAGGATATGCGCAAATCAATGTCTACCACATTCTGGAATTTTTAAAGTACTTCAGCTTGCCTGTGTCTGGAAGTAAACATTTTAATCTCATGTGAAACTAAAATTAAATTTCATCTTGTTTTTGAAAATTGAACCACAGCTCTAATCCAGAGTCTTGACAACGAATAATGCTCTATGGATGCCCTAACCACATCGTAGACTTCTGAAAATCAGTGACAGAGCTAAACTTATGAAAGAAACAAACACACAGCCCCCCTCCCCCCCAATTCAAACCTAACATCTTTTCTACTGATTTGCCTTTTCAATGTTCCAAACTCAAAATATGACTATGAGAAAATTTTCAGACTATGTTAAATCCCCAAAACATTTCTGTCTCCTTTTTCCTACCTCTGTAGTGCCCTGCAATTTTATCTGCTCCTATAGTCATTTAAAACTGATCTTAAAAATATTGAGAGTAGTGTAAGAAAAAATAAAGCTTTTTTTCAAAGGAGAATGGTCTACCAGCAAAAACTTCAAATGGGATCAGCTCCATAGTTAGAGAAACATTGCAAAATTTTTGACAACAGTATTTCTAGGGAACTGGCAGCAGAATATAATTTTGGCAGGAGGGCAAAGAATAGACATATTTCAGGGAAAATTATCATGCAGCAAGAGGGGCTAGGGGTAAAAAAATGGTAAGGGATGTTAAAAGAATTTTAAAAAGAAATAAAACTATTATAAAGTTAAGGATTGAATAATATGTCAGAACACATTTTGTAAAAGTAATCTAATGCCAGAGACACTGAATAACAGGAAAAGCTACTTAAGGCAAGTAAATTATAAACTGTAACTAATGATTAGAAATTCTCATAGAATTAAGTAACAGTGAAAACTTAATTCCTCCTTCAGTATCTAGGTTTTTGGAATAGACACAGATTTGTCACCCAATCAAAAGCCTACACAAGACTGGAAAATTTTAAGATCTAGAAAAACACCTGCCTTCTAGGTAGATTTAATGAAAAATAAATTGAATTAGACACAGGTTTAGCACTCTTGAGAACTGAAAACCCAAGAGCTTTGTGGCATCTTCATGTGTACATACAGAAAAAACTTATATAAGAATGTTAAGAATATCTGTACTTATTATCTGCATAATAAACTGCACATAAAAGGAGAGTTCTGATGCCCTTTGGTGATGCTGTGAGTACCATTCATCAGGTGAAGCAAACAGAAAATGCAGCAAAGAACCATGGAGAAAGGAAAGGAAAGGATGGTAATCTGGCCCAGAAAAGGTCAAGTGGGAAAGTAAAAGAACTCCTGAAAGCTCCTGCTTTGAAACAGGGAGCAAATAAATTGCCTCTTGTTGTTTGTTTCCTTCTGTGGTCAGGTTCATGGTCTCTGCAAATAAACAGGACTGCATCAATGAAATATACAGTGCGAAATAGGTGTCTTCTCCAAAGTGAAAAGACTACAAAATCTGAATTTTTACTGTTTTGTCTATCAAACAGTAACAATATTTTTCTCATGGTGGAATAGAATTCATGTAGTTTCTTTTCTTTTTTAATGCAACTGTCATGTCAAAAGCTTCTGCTCTTAGAAGAGCTATTCACCACTGAGAATATACGAGGCTTTGGTGTTTATAAAACCTATAGCAGTAGTTTGTCCTGGAAAAAAAGAAAGATGATTTCCTAACCACAAAAATCTCACAGACAGAGAGAAAAGTCTGAGGGCAGTTGGAAAGCCATACTGCCCTAATAAAAATGCGAAGAGATGGGCATGGCTGTACAGCTATACAGCTATTTGCGCCCCAAGCAATACCTGAATGTGTGTGGTGCAACTGCAGAGGCAGAGACAAGGAAGGAGAGGAACTATAGATTCCTCAGGTGTATCCTGAATAGCCGCGACACCTTACGGTTATGAGCCCTAAGGGCATGTTCAGCACTCATCCACGATGGGTCGTCGACTTCATTTTTTAAGATAGACAAGGAGAAGATGGCCTGGAAATGACCAAGAAGTCCCAAAACATTTGGGATTGATGGACAATCTGAGTCAACAAAATAAACAGTAAGAATTACTTCCTAGTACACTGTTGTGTACTCCTGTGAATGCCTTTCAATGCTGATAACCCTGCGTTAGCACTGAGCACACTTGCTTTGGTACTGATGGCCACTTAAGCTGTGGAAGCTGAGAAATCAGTGCTTGCTGTAAAATTATCCAAGCTGAGTTAATGTTTGGGCTCTTAGCCCAAGATAAGCTGCATGCTGCTAGGCCTGCTCTGCTTGCAGAAGCCAGTTTACATGAATTATTTACGATCATCAGCAGATTTTTTCTCCTCGCTCCCTTTTTATAACCAGCTTTAGAGTAGCTCAGATATGCCTACACAAGCTACAAGCACAGTTGTGCATACATGGGAAATATATCCTAGGCCAAAAGCTATTTCTTTTTCTGTTGTTGGAACAATTCCACCATTCCTTTCACATGAGATGGATTGAAGACTGTGATTCTTTCTGCTCTGATGAGAGTGCTGAGCGCCAGGGCTCTGAGGGCATCCGTAGGCTTTGGTTGTCCTGATCGCCTCACCTGCAACTCCCACTTTCTACCAATGGGCTTGGGACCTCGCAGGTCCCTGATGCGAGGTTCTGTGTGATGATATTGTGAAAATATTATTTTTAAAGAACTCATATATATATAAATTATTCCTGGCTATATTTATCAGTGTGTCAATTTCACCCTTACAAATGCCATATTATGAAGTCCCAAGAAGAATGATTGTTTTGGGGATTATGCATCTCAGACTACTTCTTACCATGTAAGACAGTATGCTTTGCCCCCAGTGTCTTCCCAGCATTTTCTAATTATGTTAAAGTAAAAATTATTCTTAGCTAGCTAAATATTTACTTAATATTTAAGTAAATATTAGAATATTTCATAGATAATGCAAAGCAAATTGATAAGCTATCAAAATGTTTGGTGTGTAAAAAATCAGAATCTGTCGTTTGCTAACAAAATTGTTATATTTCCTCTGTTATTTATTGCTGACATGTATAGAGAAAGCAATATATTCTAGTCTTGTGCTTGTTTGGTTTGTTTTTATTTATTTTCCTTTGTTATGTGAATTCATTCTTTGATATACAGCATGACACATCAATAACAAAGTAAAGGAAAACAAATAAATTTATAACATTGTTTGTTTAAATGCCACCTGTCCTCTAAAGTATCACAAAGCACTTTAAAAAAAGTATCAAGTGTCTACCGAATACATACTGAAATTGACGAGAGTCTTTCCACAGTCTTCCGTGTGCTGTGGATCAAAGCTTAAAGGATTAACTCTATTAGCAACTTAGTGGAGTAACATACGGTTGGGAAAAGTTAAAAGTAGAAGAGATACCTTAAGAAGCTATACACATTGAATTAATAATACTGGGAATAGAACTGAAAAATATTTTCAGTCCTAAGTCATGTACCTCAGACACATGTTGCCAGTCATTAACAGCAACCATTTTACAACTTATAAGCACTATGCAGAAATCAGTAACTACTTCTTGTATTGGAAGTCTACTAAAAGTATTCAATACTACAGCTGCTAAATGCAGCAGTATAGAACGAAGTTAACCAGTTGGTCTTCTGGTCACCTCTTCACGTATGCATTCATATGTGTATAAGACTGAGAAAGAAAGCGAAATAAAAAGAAGAATAAAAGAGAAATAGCAAAGACTCCAGCTCTTCCAGTAAATGAAACTCGTCATTTTTTATTGACCAACTGGAAGAAGAAAAATCACTGTTCCTCTTGGAGAAACTACTTTCGATAATTTAAAACAATATACTTGGAAATATCCGTGAAACATTCAGGACAGCCTGAAAAAGTAAGCTTTCTACTCAGCATCTTGTCAGAGTTATCTGATTCAGTGGTCAAATAACTTTAAAATTATGGCCTTCAGAAACATTTTTATTTGATTTACAGTAATTTTGTTCTCTTTTCAACTCTTTAAAAAACAATAATGTATTGATATAGTTTAATATCCCATGGCTCAAAATAGTTCCAGGTATTCTACAAAACAGTACTAATCTATGAAATATGGTCTCTTTCTACAAATCATTACATCCATGAGTAACTTTATGTACATGAGTTATTCCAGGGATTTACTGGGACTGTTTATAACTCTTCCCTTAATCGTTTGCAGAGTGTGTACATTAAAGGCACACAGGTACCTTCACCTGCCACTGCAAGGCAAATTCTTACTTCTGAATACTGCGCCAAATTCACAGACTAGTGGTAGCAGAGGAGTGTAAACATGGTGTTTCAAATCCACCTGTAGTTTTCATAAAGGTACCATGACATTTTAAAATCAAACCCACAATACTGTTTCCAGGGCACAAGAAAATTTGTGCAGCAAGTAGAAATCCACACTGAAGAGGAAGAATACAGAAACATATCTTGAAGTCAGCAAGCTGTGTTAAACAGCATGTGTAACATTTAATACCAACTGAAAGGGGGGTGTAACACCCTTAGAAATCAATTGTGTAGTACTAGGACTATGGAGAGTGAGGAGGACAGCTGGAAGTGGCATGCAGGAGTTGCTTAGAAAGAGAAGAGAGGGGGTTATTTAGTAATACACTTTGCTGTGAGAGGTGGTTTCCCCAAGTCAGTGCTATAAGCTGTCTGGAGGGTAGACAGCTGATGCAGCAATGTTGAACTATGACAGTGACTGGGAGTGATAGATGTGGGAGCTCTTAGCACCACTGAAATATAATTAGGGGAATTGGCAGGGCTGGAGGGAAGAAAGCTGAAATCTATTGTGAGCATAAAGAAGATGAGAAACCTGTTGCTGGGAGGAATATAAGGGCTTCTATCTCCTGTAAGTAAAGAGGAAATTGAAAGCTCCCTGACGAAGGTAAGATTTTAGTGTCAGAAGATGGGGAATAACCTGAAGGATGACAATTTGCCAGACTTGAGCCTGCTGCCTTGTAGAGAGCTTGCCATTTGCAAATGAGGAGCTTTCAACATGGGAGCAATATAGAGACAAAAATATCGTTTGGTGTCTGGAAGGGTGGATGTTACAAAGCTTCAGGGAAAACATTGGCAAAAAAAACAGTGTAAGGCGGAATGCTGTGATCTTTTTTAAGATGACTTGAAACTTAATCAGATTAAGGTAACCACAACAGTTCAGTGTTAGCTGTGATAATACGAAAAACAAGGCAATGCACCTTAGAGTGATTCAGTCAGCTTCTCCGGGACACCTCATGCCCTAGAGGTCTGTCGCTGCTGAACTCTGCACTAGGCAAAGTCTCCTTTGGACCCTAGGTCCTTTCACACTAATGTATAGAACCGCAAGTGGATAGCAGTCCCCATGCAGACTGGAGCATCAAATAGTGAAAGGCAACACAGAACCCAAGAGTAGTTGTCCTTGGTCAGACCAGAGGACCCTTCTAACCCAATATCGTGCCTCTTATGAGTGGAGATAGGGACAGGGTTGCCGACAGGCGTAGGAGAGCCTACAGATGACTGGTTGCTATTGCAGTGTTAAATCAAGTTGCTTTCAAGCCTAGATTAAAGAGGAAAGTCTTTATAACTGTGACCAGGCTTTACTGCTACATGTGCGCATTTTCTTCACTCACATAAAGTGTACTTAAAGGACTTCACTTGCACTTCACAAGGCCACAAGTTTATTACCTGGGCATTCATCATCTGACTGATAATTATAATGACTGTTCTTTGTACTTGGATTCTTTAGGGAGTGGGTTGTAGGTAAAGTACCTTATACTCCTTAGGTGTTCATATCCTATTAATTTCATTGAGAGTTAGGCAACTAATTAGAAGGTACATGCCTGAAAAACTTTGATAAGGTAGGCCTTTGTCTCTGCAAACAGATGCTATGCTGCTGATGGCATTGCAACAGAGTGATGCTGCAATGTGCATGGTTTTGTACATAAGCAAGGAACCAGACCTTAGAAAACCCAAGCTTTTTTCTTGAATGCCCTACAAAGTACTCTGTGACTTAGTTTAAGTTATTCAAACTCACCAGGTCCCTGTTCTTCACTAGCCATTTTCAGTTACCAACATCTGTCTCTTTTCAAGACACAATAAGGGTAATATTTTTAAGATGTTTACAGAAATAATTACAGATAATTACAAATTAATAGAGAGGTGAGAAATAGATGCAGAAAGCACTGTATTTTACACATTTACAATTGATTTCTATACAGTGTACATATACATTCTTCTGGACTAGGTAGGGAAACAAAATACTTTCTTAGGGTAATGTACAATAAAGATCCATTTTCAGACTAAATGTCTTTGTCTCTTTCAGTAATACAAATCCCTCTGTACCGTATTTTGGACTCACAAGTCCAGACTGAATATAAATTTCTCTGGAATTTTCTTTTTGTTTGTTATTTCTGGCTCCAGATAGCAGAGAGAAATGTATTTTAAGGGAGAGTTTGGTTCTTTGGGGGTGATTAAATGTATAAGTCTGCCAAAACACACTTGATCTAAAGAGTAATACCCCAGGAAGCCTGTGACACTTTGAATTTTATTACTGAAGTGAGTCTACAGCTAAAATAGTTTCCTTGCTTCATATGTGTTATTTTCTCATATTTACACTGGAGAGCAGAACCTGATTTTATAACAAAATGTACTTAGTATGCAAAATTCCAAATGTAGAATCAATAAAGATGCTCAAACAGAATTTAATGGTGATGATGAGTGACAGATGAGAAATCAGCTTCCTCTTCTAAACCTGGAATAGCTCAATGAAGCCATTGAGTTGTAGGTGTTCACTAATTTCAGAAATGCCCGTAATTGTGAATTAAACAGGGATTAAGGATGACTTTGTTTAGGGAAAATATGCCTTTCTAAATAGTCAGCAATAAGAAAAATTGTCTTTTAAAAAGTGATTTAAATAGCAGGTTTAAAAAATGCAATACATGAGCTTTTTGGGAAAGAACTACCTCAGTGTTTCTTTTCCAAAGAATATATTGTCTGTATGATTGATGTAGTTGATACATCGAATGAGCTGTGATCCTGGTGGCTGACGGGTTAGTATGGATTGGTTGTGAGGCACAAATAGTGTTACGGGTTCTGTCATGAGGAGAACAGAATCAACTTGAAGAATCTTTGCTGTTATCTTACAGCCAACTAACACAACTTTCTAATCGCTGATTTGAATAGTCAGAAAGAAGGAGAATGTGCAGAATGAAATAAACCCTGAGAAATAGACCTTTCCCCCACTTTCTCTAGGCTCAGCTTAAGTCAAATGTCACTCCTCCCCACTTCCTAGGCTCAGCTTCCCTCAGTCTTTGCTGTCTGTTACACTCAGTCCACCCCAATTCCTCTGGGGAGGCCACGGGTGGTGCAGGGGGTTGTTTCTGTCTGCTGCTCCTCGGGTCACTCACAGATGCGGTCACTCGGGGGTGCCCCTGCCCCAGCGTGGGCCACCCACCATTGAGGTTTTGGAGCTTGATAAGTTGCTTACACCAGTACCGGAGCCATCTGGAAATGGTTGTGACTGGCCTGGGGCAGTTCATTCCCTCCTTCCGTACCAAGCACTGCTGCAGCTCCTGTAACTTTAGCCAGGCCTAATACACTCTTCTAAAGTTTAACAGGACCTGACAACTTCTTCATAGTTTGTGGGTTTTTTCTATAGACTTCTGTTAGAATTTCAGAAAATTTAATTAGGAAATTAAATCCCCGCTACAAAATGTCATAGGGTAGCTAAACAACAGCATAAAAAACATTAAGAAGGGATAATGCTGTGTCCCAAAAGCTGACTCTGTCGTACCTGAGACAGGAGGGTCAGTGGCTCTGAACTGGTGTCAGAGCTCCCCACATAGCGTGTAGATACAACAATAAGCTTCAGTGAGTTGCTAATAGTGAGATTCTCTTTGCATCAGTGCTTGGAAAGGCGTTTAGGACAGGTGTGCAGTGGGAGATCCCACCTCTTCAGTGGATACAGGTTGTGACAGTAAGATAATCTGTTGTTAGAGATCTCATTTCATTTTTTTGAGAGTAAAAATGGTGGAAGTCATAGCTGCAGCTCAGATGGCAACATTTACTCTGAAGGTTTGGTTCCCTTTAGATCTTCCTCACTTTTTTTCCAAAACTACTCCTTGGACTGCATTGTCCTTGCAAAAGTAAATTTGGACATAAAACCTGAAATCCTAATGAAGACAAAATGATAGAGGGTATTTATATTACTATAGTCAGTTTAGGTAGGTGAGAGTATATGTGGGGACAAAGCTGATTTTGATTAGCTAACTTTGGAGTAAAGTCTGCACCATGTACAATGCCCAAAAGTTCGCTGCATCTGTGAATATATGGGAGATTTTTTTTCCAATTAAGATATAGTCATTATTGTGCTCGGTTGAACAATAGCAGCTATTCTCTTTTGAGGGCTGCTTTTTTTTCATACTGGGGAAAATAATGTGTCACCTAACTCTCATGTACAGTTCAGGCTGTTGATTACTCATAAAGAGCTTGGAGATGCTAGGATCAAGGTCAGTGTGTGTGAGGAAACAGCTTGCTGAAATGGCTCTTTTAAAAGCCTGAGGTTAAACATATATAACCAGTATTTTTCTTCTGCGAAATAACAAGCATATTTCTCTTACTAATGAGAAACACAATCTTTCTGAACTTGAATTTTATCAACTGAGCATATAGGGCTTTCTATTTTTCCTTGTTGTCCCCCATCCTAAGTTTTTCTGAATTACACTGATTTCTACAGTGACATTTCGATTATGAATTTTTTTCTGAAGAGAATTCTTGAACTAAGATGACATCTTTTTGAAGACAATTTGCCCTCAGTGCTGTGCAGGCAGCTGAGACACAGGACTCAGGTATACACAGCTGTATTGTGTCTTAGCAGATGACAACAGATGCAAAATAAATCCTTTTAGCTTAACTCTCAGTAGAAGAGATTAAGGCTGAGGTATTTTACCTTTCATTTGCAATGGGTTAAAATATTTCTGCTCAGCTGTACTCAGTAACTCGTTAAAACATGGTAAAACCCCCACAAGTCTAAGCCCTGGGTGACTTGCTGCTCTGAGCACCTCAGTCCAGGTGCTCATATTTACAGGATAATGATCAAGGCTATGTACTCACAGACTTCATCTTCTGCAGCTCTAGCTATGTGGGAAAGAAGGTGCTCGTATGTAGGTTCACAGGAATAGTTGATAAACGTACTTTTATATCGGTAAGCATTAAAGGCCAAAGGAAAAGCTTATACCAGGTTAGCATTATGGCTTTCTTACAGCAGTACATGCCACGTATGGGAAACCTGTGCAGGTTCGTGTGTAAACACATAGCAGAAACACAAGAGTTTCATAAGGAAACACCTTAAGGTCAGTAGAAAGAAGTAGATCATTCAAACATTGATTTCCTAAAAGAACAGAAATACAAACAAGTCCTAAGAATGCCTCATCAGGACCAGGTACCATTGGCTATTAACACATATGCGTAACTGAAGCACACAGAAGTTCAGGTGACTTCCTAAGGCCACGTAATGGGAGGAAGCAGCGGGCATAGAAAGCGTGCCCAC
>Ga0181612_163344_pt1 | contig 26333 bp, 15 predicted proteins | sample HoacroProtozoa21_FD_119630 | JGI IMG/M metagenome (GOLD analysis project Ga0181612, IMG submission 119630) | Hoatzin crop microbial communities from Cojedes, Venezuel. Combined Assembly of Gp0051906, Gp0051904, Gp0051908
ACCCCTACGCCCGCAGCCGCCCGCCCTTCGGCCCCCAGGCCTACGCCCAGCCGGGGCCCGGCTACCGCTGAGCGCCAGGCCCCGCAGCCGTGGACTGCGTCCCGCGGCGGGGGGACGGGAGCGGCCCCACCAACCTTTCCTGCTTGAAATTGTGTACGCTTCCTCCTTTAATTCGGGGCTGGGTCGTTCCGGGGAAACGCTGCCTGCTGTCCGTGGCGTCGGTGGACGGGAGGACGCGAAGACGCTGGCTGGAAGCTCGGCCCACGGACCAGGCCTGTTTTCACTAACGCCATGACGATGTACTAAATTAGATTCGTTCTGGAGGTACAGCTAGCTAGATGATGTACTATAAATTGTAATGCTCACCTGGAAAACTAATAAACCCCCTGAATCGACTGTTTGCCTGACCGTGATTTTAGAATTTGGGTAATGCTGAGCAGCAAGAAAGTGGGGTGAAGAGAAGCAGGCACCGAGGGGAAGGTGAGCGGCGCTCGGGGTTGTAGGAGCAGAGGCAGAGTTTTGGATGCGTTGGTGGCCAAGAGTTGGGCCCGCAGACGGCTGTGCAGCAGCCGATGGCCGTGCGCTGCCTGCTCTTACTGATTGCCAGGGAGCTCTTCTACTGCTGGGCAAGAACCCATATGTAAAATCTCAGAACCCCTTCCCGGTTTCGTTTTAACAGGGGCAGGGGGAGAACTGGTTTATTGCTTGAAAATTTGAGCCAAAAATGTAATTTTTACAAAGGAACAACTTTCCACAGGTTCTCTGCCACCCAGAAAAACTGGGAGTGCAACTCAAGCGCCTCGAGTTTGAGCCAAGAAAAAGCAGATGAAGGGCTGTAACAAATTCAGCAGGCCATCCAACAGCGCAGGGCAAAACCTTCTCCCGGTGAATATTTTCCATCTTACGGATTCTAGGAATACTAAGTAGGCGATAAAAAAAAAAAGTGAAGGGGAGCAAGCTGCTTGAACTCTCGTAAAGACAAATTAGGAACCAAAGCGCGTGCCACCCTTCCTACCTGTGGCAGCCCTTGGTGTCGCTGCTCCCCCACTCGGCAGGCCCAGCGCCTCGGGGGTGCGTCGCGCTGCTGCGTGCCTGCCTGCTGCAGCGCAGACCCCTGCCTGGCCTGGCAGCCGCTGCCCCAGAAACTAGGGTTTGTTTTCATGTAAAGCACTTCAGAAAAACACTTGATTAAAAAATACTTTATTAGGAGTACAGTGTACCTGCAATGTACTTTATAAGGCATTTTCTATAAATGACTGTTTCTACTATATATATATCTGGGTGTTCCTGTTCATATTTTTTCAATACATTAGTAATGTGATGAACAACACCTTTTTAAAAAAAACCTACATCTCTTTATTTAGTTCCTAAATGGTCAAGCAGTACAACAGGTAGCTTTAATTTTGATGAAAACCTCTCCCACTGTAAAGCGGTTTTAAAGTTCAGTTATCACTATTTCCCCTTTGTCCCCAATGAACAATGTTTTGAACCGCTTTTCTTCTTTTTAAAAATAAACCTGATCATGCTGTTACAAGCAGCTTATTTTTACCCCCCCATTCCATTTCTCTTTCCAAGTCCCCCCGCACTGTCCATATGGTTGGCCTTTGAACCAGGTCTCAGTCTCCAGGATCGCCAGCTTCACGGAAAGCCATGGCTGTGGGGAGCCGCTTTCATCTTTTAATTCCACGTACACCTGTACCTGCCCCTGCTTTGGAGGGGACCAAACCAAACCCACCCGCTGCTGCCAGCCCGTGGCGATGGGCTGGATGCACGCGTCTGCTGGAGATGAAGCACTGGGAAACAAACGTGGGACCCCCCACCCATCCCCTCCCCCCGCTAACCAGATCCTTTCAACTGCACGCGTAGCAGCCTGCCTCGGCGTTTCGGCAGGACGACAAACTGTTGGTGCTGTAAGGAGAAAGCGCTGCAGGGTGTCACTAAGAACTGCAGGGTCTCTGCTGTGCTTGTGACTGGGGTGACAGGACAGACCTGTCTGGACAGGTAGCTTACGGCGCTCACGTTACAAGACCACCAGTGACTATTTAAAAAAACTAATGCACGTTGCGTTCCACGACCAACTCTGCCATGACTGTGCCTTAAACATTTATTACACCATTGTGATAAATAATATACACACCGTATCTCTTAAAATACCGCATAAACTGTACCTCAAGAATAGGGAGCCAGCTTCCCTATACATTATCCTACAATACGTCCCTAGCCTGGTTGGGATTTTTTTTTTTTTTTACATCTAAAATCTGTCGAACTGGGTAACTACAGGAAGCAGCCTACGCTATTACACAATGAATGCAGTATTGGCATTAGACTTGCATAAACCCTTGCACGTCAGCAAACTTATCTACGTGCCGGGCATACCATAAACATTGCCGCTTTGGTGCCGGCCGGGGGCAGTCGGCTGGGGGCGGGCCGTGCTGGGCCTTCTCGCCAAGTCCGTGTCGCATCTACCACTTCCCAGGTATCGACGTTCCACACTCGTACCAGCGAACGTAGTTAATGTGAGTCTCCCCACCTATTTTCCCAAACTTGACGGGCTCCTGCCGAACTGCCCTGAAAAATCCTGGAAGGGAGAACAGAGCGGTGTTTGCCTGGAGCCCTCGGGCAGCAGCTGCCAGTGGGTTCCCGGGGCGGGCCGTACGCAGTTCGGTTAATGCTGAACACGTCACCCTGCTGCCCCTCCATCCACCGGCACGTGGGCTGCTGCAGCGTGGGGCAGGAGAGGTGAGGCCGGCCTCCCCTGACCACCTGTGTCCCCAGCTCCCACCCACCGACGGTGCTGGGGCTTCGCTGCGGAGGAGGCTGTTCTTCCTGGCAAAGGGGCAGTGGCCTTAACGCGCCGGTGAACCGCAGCAAAACCTGACAGCTGGGGGTACGTCACGCCGTCTCCCCATCCCCAAGCAAAAGGTTGTAGCTCCTGCTGTGAATCCGCTCTGTATGGCAACACCCATTCCTCCCGCTCAAACAACGAACGTTAAGTTAAAAACTGAAGGGAGCAATTAGTGCTGAATCCAGCCTAAGCGTCCGAACTGTACGGGTGGCTGAAGCGTGCGCACGCACCCGCAGATGTGCGCACGTGCACCAGGCGCTGGGCAGCAGCCAGTAGGCAGCAGCCACAGTGGTGCCCTCGCTGCGCTTCAGGTCAGGCAGCCTTGCGGGTAATTCTGGGTTGAACAGAAGGCAACTTGCTGCGTTCAGCCAGGGAGGAGCTGAGCAGCCACGGCCGATCTGGCTGTTCTTTCCTCTGCTCAGCTCCCTGATTAGAAATACAAGCTACAGAAAAGGTGGGGGCTTTTTGATTGTTTGTCTTGTTGGGGTGGTTTTTTTTTTGGTTTGGGTTGGGTTTTTTCCTAAAAATGAATGTAGCTCATGAATCCACTCGTTTAAATCCATTTGCTGAAAACAATATTAAATGTCTTTTGAGCTGGGGTCCAAGCTTCTTGTGTAGAAGTTTTGTTTTTTTTTTTATTCATAAAGCCTTTTTTAAGAAGTGAATCAGATACGACCGAGAGGGCTGCTGTCCTGGCTACGCCAAATTGGATTCAGCCAATCCCTCACACAAACAAAATACCTTTACAGATGGGCAACACTGACTGGGAGAGGAAAATTAAAGCCCTCTTTTAAAAAAACCCAACACACATCCCATCAGCAAACACTTTTCAGATCATTCACCTACTTTGTTTTCAGAAAAAACTTGGGAAAGATCAGACACTTCAATACTCCAGACCTCCCTGCCTTTCTGTACTGCTGTCAGGTGTTCTATGAATGAAGCACTACAGCCACGAAGGCTGGGCCAACACGCTGCTATTGTATCGAAAACTGTTTTGATGTTTTTCTCCGTGAAATATTCCGTGGCGCACCCAGCGTGCACACGTGCATCAGCGCAGCCTGCGCTCTCACCCCACACGGGAACGGCCTGCCTCGCGCGGGCACCGCTGCGAACGAGCCGGGCAGGAGCTGCGCGGACAGCAGTACGATCTGCTTGCGCCCGAGCCTCAGCCCCGCCTGCAGTCGCCCGGCGGGTCGCAGCTGCGCTTAGGACATCCAGTCCCACGCCCGCGTAGACCAGACTGGAATTCCAGGCACCCGGTTCAAATCAGTGCACGCTGAGTTACTGCAGCATGAATTATATTTTCCAGCAGTAACTTACTAGTTTCTCATTAGCACTAAACAAAGCTGTTTAATGCCCAGCGGATGATTTACTGCACTTCAAATCAACCTGGCTAGTTCGAACATAACACTTCATGCCTCTCTGCAAACTCCACTTTGTGGTTGGGTTTAAATATGTAATACCAACTGTGAATAATCTGTTGGAATGCTTTAAACAGGAGAGAGGCTGTTTACTACCTAACAGAACCCAAGTCACAACCTGCTTTTAATAAGTCATTGCTCATCTTCAGAAACTTCTCGCCTCTCTCCTGCCCGCGCAGCCAGCGGTCCCTTTCCATTGCCCACCCCAGCAGCGGGCGCTGAATCCACTGGCAGCAAAAAGAAACACGCAAGCAATGGAATCGCCAAAGCCTGCCGCGGAGACAGGCATAAGGAATTACCATCTTTGACTGGTAGATCTTCTTGCTGTCCCGTCCTTCCGTCTAAGAATGAGTCGACAAACTGGCAGTGATCTTCTCCGTGGCCCCTCTGGTCTCCTATGTTGTAAAATTTTCCTGAAAGCAAAGAAGCGGCAAAGTTGAAAATCCATACCCGGTTTAGCAAGGGCCATTTCCAAAAACCGCCAGAGACAACGGGCCGTGCTCTTCGCTCCGTGGGGAAGCCAAGGTGAATGCTCCGATTCTCCTCCTCTCTGGGTCTGTCGCTGTCATTTCAACATTACGTGCGGGCTCCAAGCACATGCCTATGGCTGCAGGCAAAAATGCCCCATTCCTGGCCAAAATCTGTGCCTGAATGTATTTTTTCCTGTCCCTACATTTCATACAGTAAAGTGAAATTCTGTTGTTACCTAGAACCTCATCCTGATGCATAACAAAAGGAGGAAAGTTTTGCGAGTGATCTGAATGGAGGACAGGTTTGGTTCCCTGTCAGGAAGCCCCAGTACCTTCAAAGATGTTTTTACAGACCACCTCCTAACACAGCCAAGGCCTGTTTTATAAATCATCGTATTTTTACAACATGTATGTGCAAGTGATATCCTTGAACAAATAGATGACCTCGGAGTAGTAACCGCTTGTCCAGAGCATGAAGCGTGCCCGTGTGTTGGTCTGCAGGATTGCTTAACGGGACACTCGACAGCAGCTGAGTAGAAGACAAGGTCTCAGGCGCCCCACGCAGCGCCTGCTGACGTTAGGGGCTGTGCTGGTCCTGTTGACAAGAGGACTCACAGTGAAGGAGTTCTGACAGGGAGGTGTTTTTACTTACTGATTTGATTTGCAAGGCGTAAGTAAAATTCAGTTCAGAAGGTGGAGGAAAGCTTGCTGCTTTCTCTTCCCAGGCCCTGGCAGGAAACGTTGTCAGACAAACAAACTTAGCTTTTTTCCTAAACTCCTTTCACAGCACTTGTTCTTAATCTGTTCAGCCTTTGGTTGTGAGGTTGAAAGGAAAGGAGAGAGCATTTAGAAATAACTCAGTGCTCAGGTGTCAGCTAAGGAGAAAGTCCAGTCACCCGTTAGACGCTGGGTGTGCTGTAGCCTTGGATCCGTGCCAGTCTGGCCATTTGAGAGATGGCGAGAGGGCTTATCCTACCGCTCCCCACGTACTGCTGATGCAAGGGCAGCCTACCAGTAAACTCTCCCTCTCTTGTATTTTTGTGATCTGATCAATACTTTGCCAGAAATTCTTACCTCCAGTTGACAGTCTCTGCTCATGCAGTTCTCCTCTAGCTTTAGAAAATTATTTATTACTATCTAGGTTTGGCTGCAGGCATGTTTTTTCCATAGGAGAACTGGTCAGAGGGAGTTTCTCTCAGCAATTTTTTGGTCTGAAATGAAGAACATTCAGGCTGCCCAAAACAGTATTCTTTTTTTTTCCATGGCTGTTGAAGGTCACACTTAGAAATTTTTTCTTTTTTTCCCCCCTCAATAAATACTTTTTTTTAGGTGGCCTGCTTTTCTGGAATGCCTACAGTGACTGCTCTGGAGGACTGTTAAATGAGGTCAGCAGTAGATGCTGGTTTATAGACCAGTCCTGGCATGTGTAACATAGATTAGTTTTTCTTCATGAGAGACAGAATAAACCAGATATTTTTATGGCTAACACAAGGACAGTAACTTTCAGATACACACATACCCTTCTGGCCCACAGTGTAACCTATGCATAATTCCAAGAAGTGCTATACATAAATTAGGTGCATTCTCAGTGACTATTAAATTCTTGCTGCCCAATTCTTTCCGTAATAAAGGATCACACTTAAAAACATTTAGCTAGCAAATGACTAGATTAATCTTTCTCTTTTGGGGATAGCAATTCTAGCATAAGGTAATTTTTTTTTCCCAGCGTTCCCTTATGGGTGGTCTTCAGAAAATTAGATACCATCTTTGTTTTATACATTGTGAATTCTGCAGCACTAGAAGTATAAATTCATGCTGAACAACAGCATGCAAAGGTACAGTTCTTGGCTGCCTGACACAAAGGCATTTGTACAACGCACCCAAATTTCAAGATCATTACGCCGCTCAAACAGCAAACCTTGGCAGGTATTTTCAGTGTAAGGCGAAACTGGGACCCCAGCGCAGCCCTCCTCTACCCGCAGACACTGCCCAGCTGGCTGGGGCCAGCAGCCACGCTGCCGCCGGCCTCGGGGGCACAAGGCGTGACAGTGAAACACATCAATCAGAACAGAGTTTGGTTTCACACTGGAAACTTCCTCACTCGCATATAGAGACCTGCGCCATGACGGTCTCACTTGGGAAATGGGGGAAAACCAGCTCTCTTTCTACATAAATATTTCACTTCTTTCAAATATTGTGACAAATGGTCAGCACTGGTTGTAACAATTCAAGTGCAAGAACCAGGCTTAGCAAGTATAATGAATACAATGTGGCTACCACCGGCTTCCTCCAGCCAAGTTAAATCACCACCCTTCCAGCAAGAACAAAAACAATCTAATGAAAATAGGAAAATGGGCTCGTGATATATTAAACTTCTCTTCCGAGATTGAAGCAGCTTTCACTGCAGTGTTAATGCATTTGATTTAGGGCCGAAGTCCCGTCCTGCTAGACTAGCGCTGCCATTTCCTCTGCTGGCTGCTTTTGTGATACCCCGTGCCTCACTGCCAGTGTTTGTCATTTGATCCCAGCTGGTCAGCGCAGCAGCAGTGGAATGAATGATACCTCTGTTCAAACAGTCTCTTTTATTCACCTAATTGCCAAGATATTATTTACATATGAGGTATTGTTACTCACTATTAATGACAGGGCTTTCCTTCCTTGTCTGCTCATGGGAGAATGGTGCCGGGCGCAAGGCCGGGCAGCTTATAACCGTTTCGGCACGGGCTGCCCTATGCTGCCCTGCTCTGTGCTCTCCACGTCCCCACAGAGACCAGAGCCCTGCTCCTGGGAGGTGTGCAGCTCTGAGATGGGGCAGCTTTGGGTTATGGAGGTTGATTCTTTCAGCCACGGTTTCTCCTAGTTTTTTCAATCCGGTGTGACGAGCGTACTGCCTAACCCGCACTCCAAAGGCGTTTCCCGTACGCAGCCGTATCGCACTCTTTGGGGTCTGATGCCGTGCTCACGCCACCGTCATAGAGCTGTCCACGCAGCTCTGACGGAAGACCCCATACAGAAGAAAGCCAGGAGCTGGGGATGGATTATAAGAAGTTAAGATAGTTCTAAATATGGCTTGTACAATCTACGTCAGACAGAAAGTTCTGCTTAACTATCAACTAATCAAAAAACACTTTTCACAGGCTGTTTCCCCAGTTTACACATACTTTGTCTCACTTGATTCAGGTCTTAAATACATCACACTCTAGTGACCTTAAGACACAGAACAAGACTTGAGAAGATAAGGCCTGCAGGCTGCTGTTAGTAGTAAAATATAATATAAGAAAAAGAAGGGGGGAAAAGAGATTACAAGCAAAAATGAGGAATGTGAAAACAAAAATGTCAAAGCAGGTGAGTAAAACCTGTTGACTAGAGTTGAAGTCATGCATTTGTAAGCCTCACGGTAACGAAGTAACCAGATGTTTACCAGATGGGATGGGAATGACTGAGTCTAATCTTGGTCTAAAATTAGGCCCTAATCCTCTAATTAAGAACTGTTCCAGGCTATCCTTCAAATATAAATTTGGCACCGTTACAATATATACTGTTCACTGGCAGAGACCTGATCTTTGTCAGTTTTCTGCACAACCTCCAGGATACTAACAGATACTAAAAATGAGATGATCACCACAGAGAAGTAACTCTGGAGTCTGAAAATTTGGTATCAAACACATCAATGATTACTGAGCACAACCAGATTACTGTTTATGATTAATCTGTCTGTGGACTAGATTAAACAGACCTGATCACACTTCAGCGGAGCTTTTCTTGTTAAACCTCTTAGTTACGGAACCATGATCTCTTTAAGGAGTATATAATGTGAACAACACTGATTTGAATGTCTCTCACCTGTAAGTGAATCACTGAGGTATATCTTGTATCTCAAAGAATTACACAGCTGCACACCTACGAACTTCTTATACCAGGTCCTCTTTACGTATTGTTTCCCTTTGCATTCTGAATAGGAGTCTGAATTGAATGGGATTTCAGTCCAGATAGCGTCCTTTCCCACTGCAGGAGAGGAAGAAAGAGGCTGAAGTATGAAGCTGAATATGAAATTATGTTCAACAAATATACTCAAATAAATAGAATTAGAAACCTTGATGGAGCAGAATGCACCACAGCACCAGTCACCTGCATTTTGAACATGAAAGATACTTCAGGGAAGCACCAAAGGGTGCAGATACGATTGATGCAGTGAGCGGCTTCTGCTGTCTGTCTGTGGCACTGGTTTGGAACAAGCTCATTCTGGGACCTTGTTAGGGGGACAATGTCTGTGTGTTGGCAAAACTCTCGTTTACAAAGTGCGTGAAACAGTCACTGTTTTTCAGCAGGTTCAATCCAGGACAGTCAACTTGCAGCAAACTGTATGTGATTGAACAAAAATACACATAAAAGTTAAGCGTCATGAAGTATGTGGAAAGAAATGGTGCCTCAGTGTTTGTCGAAGTGATGTCCATTACAAACACACAAAGCAGCCCAATTTGCTTGAGCGACCTCAGCTGTTCCTCAAAAGCTCAGTCCACCTCCCACTGAAGACAGCAAGAGTCTTGTAAGTGGCATAAGGCAGAGCTGCACCAAGCCTTCAGAAGGAGAATTATTTTCTAAAACACAATGGCAGACAAATAGTGCTCTCCGAGTTGTGCTCTGTTGATTCACTTAAAAAGTGTGGAGTAACTTACTCGTTTCACAGAGCTTGCTTTTGCTTTAATGACAAGGCTGAGAAAATATGAGGCTGTCCTTGGTTCGCTTGTGTACATTGGTTTGAAGCCATCCCAGCTGCCACGGGAGCACCACATCACGTTGATTGCGTTCCGCTCAGGTAAACAAGCAGCCTGGCATGAATTTCTTACCAGGGGTATGGGTGGAAGGAGTGAAGTCATGTGCAAATGCCGTTTGATTCCATAACTCATTTAACTGGTACAGTACAGCCACCCTCCTCATAAAATTATGCTATCTCATTTCTGAAAAATTCTGGATCAGAAGACATTATACTATGCATAAAAGACTTACTTGAAATTGGCTCGCTCACTCTTGGGTCCGCTGAGGGAAGAAAACAAACATTCAATCAGACACTGTAAAATGAATTTCCCAATATTTCAATGGAAAAGCATTGGTAAGTGATTTTCTACAGTTGACATAAGCTGTAATTTGTGAAACAGAAAGACTTTGGAAGCAAAGTTCTTTTTTTTTTTGTATTAAATTAAAAGAAGTATATTTCTTATCTGAAACTACAGTATCAATGGGCTTTTAAAATTTTTATTTATGGGACAATACCAGTGAAACACAATTCTAGTAACAGCAAGAGTTTAAAACCTGTAAACAGCAAAAATCAATTCTACCGCATCTTTTGTAAAATCTAAATTTTTAAACTTAAGTAATAAAAAGGAGCCCTCTGTAATACTTGCCACACAAAACTTGGCTATGAAAGCCCAAAAGCAAGAAATGGATGTGTGCAATTAAGAAAAAATAAAACCGACCGCTTAATTTGTCCAAGCTAAATAGGAGACAGAACATAAGCCTTGTCATTCATGAAAACTGCACTTGGCATAAACGTTTGTTCATTTTTAACAATCTAGGATTACAAAGAGCGTATTCACAGCTTTTAAATAAGTGTGGCATAGTCTGAACTCCTCCCTGACTAATCCCTTGCTCAGCCAAAACTCTCATCCATCAGTGACAGCACTAGGTGGGGACTATTACATTATTACACCTGGCTCAAAATGCAGATTGAGAAAGTCCTTTTAAAAAGGCTAAATCCATTTTGTGTTTTATCTGGTCCTTAAGTACTATCAAGCAATAAACACATCTACACAAAAGATGGTATCTTGCTTGTATAAAGTCAACAAGTCAACTGTAGTTAGCCTCATGGGGAACTGGAATAGGGAAAGCAAAGGCACTCTGATTCACACCTCTGAGTCAGATAGGACTTCACCTGGGAATGAACCAATGGTCAAAACAGGCTTGTATACACCTCTTTAACAATTTCACAGGAGAGTAAACACGATGGAAGTGGACGTACCGGGACATTTTCCCAGCCACTATTTCTCAATCCTTATTTCAGCCAAAAGACATCACTATCACACAGCAGCCTTATTGAACAGGTAGCACAAGTGCCTCTAAACACGCCAGCCCAAAGAAAAACCTTACGTTCCCCATCCAGACGTCATTAATGAGTTTGACAGATTCAAAAAGGTCACGAATATTCATCTTAAATGACTGAGCCTTCTCTAAGGGTAAAGTTAGTTTCTTCACAATGAACACCAGACAAACTCTTTGTGCTCCTGTTTTTTTCCCCTGCAGTCTGGCCATCTGACATCCTCACACAACGTAGCCCTGATCTCAGGCTGACCTTCCAGGCATTACGGCAACACGCACAGTAATAAAAAGCCAGCCTGGAGACAGTAAAGAGTGAGAACAAACATGCAAAATGACGCAAGAGCCTTTCATATATCCCACAAACATGGATGCTAGAGCCACTGTCAATGATGATCAGAGCTTTGGAAGTTCTTACCCGATTCAGTACTGAATGCCACAACATTGCTACTTGGACCTTCACCAAGAGGGTTTCTAGGTTTCACGTGGAATTCATAACTGGGGAATAAAATAGAAGAGAGAAAAATTTTGCAGACCAAGCATACTTTGAGAGTCTGGAGCAAGCAAACCGCCAACACAGGCCTTGGTGCTGCTTGCCTCCTGGAGAAGAACAAAAAGGCCTCATTTCTTGCTCTGAGAACACTGAGACATTCTTTGTCCTAACTGCATAAGGCCCCTCTGAACACATAATTTACCAGTCCTTTTGACAATTCTTTGCACACATACTATTAATGTTGGATTTAATGCACCACTGGTTTCAGTCTGTCTCCTCTCACACACACAGTTTCAGTTCTGTCAATGGCAGCAGTTCAGGTGAGGTCAGAAGCAATCCAATAAGCAGAGATTGAGTAAAGCACATTGCTAATTATTTGCACATTTTTCATTTATTAGAACACAAACCTCCAATTCAATGCCGCTCAGGCGCACCAACAGTGATAGGGCCAGTGGCGAAACACAGGACATGTCTTCCAGGACAGGAGCTCAGCCAGCGCAAAGATCAAATTTCTTGAATATATGTTACTAGCAAATATATGAAGTAATGAAAAGATACTGTGCAGCGTCTCTTTCCTATCTTTTCATAGTAATGTCGCACACACCAGTCTGTACTGTAATTATCTCACCATCTCTTTTCATCACAGCTGTTGGGAACTGAATACAGTGCTATGAAAACAGAACAAGATTGAAGAAAAAAATCCAAGCCAAGCTCCTCTGCTTAAGCCTGTCCCAACCCTCAATACTTGAGTAACAGTGATGGACAGGCAAGACAAGGTGGTTTCTAACTCTGTAGCTCAGCTGAAACTCACACTTTGCATTAGAAGCTCTAGGTAAACAGCTGTTGAAAGACAGCTGCAAAGCTCAAAATGCTACATAGAAGACACCAGAGAGATAAGGCAGGAAGGAAGAGTCACAAGGGGGGACACGGGACATAGCTAAGATCTTACATCAAGGGCAGAGCTAGGAACAGACTCTGTATTTCCCTCCTCCCAGCACACGCTATCCCAAGCAAGCTGCTTCCCAGCTCTCCTGGCTCCAGGCTGGCAGCACCTGGGCATTCCTGCCTGGTCAGCCACAGCTCAGTGCCTCCCTGTAGGACCCGCATGCCCTCCACACCAAGGCACCCTGAGCAGTAGCATGCACACATCCCGCCAACAGCACTCTCTTCGTGCCTTCCCCACGAGCTGTTGGCAATAATCTGTCCCACGCGTGCTGCCTACAGCGAGACTTGTCATATGCCTGACGTGCATACATGGAGAATCTCTCCTCACACAGAGTGTGTTTTCATCAGCGAGAATGATCCATGGGACATGAGTCAAAAGGACGGTAAGCCTGGAAAATGGGCCCCGACTTAGAGACTAAACACAGGGCAAAACGAGAATCCCAGAAGTGGGCAATTGAACATCCATCTCTTGACTCGTGAAGGATCACTTACCAATGATAACTTGGTAGCTCATGACTACAACATAGCATTGTAATGTGTTGCTGAAATTGTTTCCAAACAGCAATTTTCTAAAGAAAAAAACAATACCACTCTCTGCTTGGTTGGAAATTTGTAAACTCCATTTGCAAGTCCCTGCAAGAGACAGAATAATTCAATCCAAATTTTGGATAACTTCTCATTGCTTCTTGGCTCCTCCAAAACCTGAACAGCTCGCTAATTAACCTCAGTGGACTAATCACGCAGTAACAAGCAACTGTTTTCCATCCAAAGTACTTCTAAGAGAATATTTAACTTTGAAATTGCTTACATAAGCAATTGCCTTTATTTCTAGGGTTTTTTTTTCCTTTTTTAAGGGAAATACTTAGAAAGATTGGTATGCTGAACAGATGCATTGTGGATAATTCATGTATATTTCTAAGAGAAACATGAGCTTGTTTTGAACTTTAAAACGTCTATTTGGAGTAATCCTAACATTTACTCAAATATGCTGCAAGACCATTTTGAGCAACTCATATCACCCTACTGTAGGAGGGAGACAATAAATAAACAATAAATTAAATAAGAAGTTCCAGACACCTGAAGAAAATCTTCATGACCAACTTCAAATTGTTTAAACAAATACATGCTTTTAAAAATTGGATCTGAACAATTAATATTCACATTGGGCATGTGGTACAGTAAGTTTTTGGTCAAGAAGTATTCTCGTCTGGTAGGAAGGGTCGCTACCCACAGAACTGTAGCAGAGATTGCTGGAGATTCCTTCTGAAGAATCACTGAAGCATAAATCAAGATTTTCTAATATGCTGGGTGTTTTAAAGTAATAGCTAGAAGATACATTTTGGACAACGTACAAATTATTGCACGCCAAGAGATAAAAGACTCGTCCTAAGAGGTTCTCCTACTTCCTTCACAGCAAGAACACCTTATCTAGGGCTATTGTGATTTTGATCATTGGTAGCTCAACGTGGCATGTTCTATTGCTTTACTGGGAGTTTATTGTTTGACCTTATGGATGATAATAATCTGTTTATGTCCCTTTGTATGAAATCAAAAAAGGGAAATATGAAGAGCACTGCCTAGGATTCCTGACCTAGAGTTTTTTGATTCCATAGGGTTGGCTACAAGGAAAGAACAAAAACTGACCAGGTGAAATGCTCTTATGGAACTGGACTGCGCAGCCACAGGGACTCAAATAATGACACAGGCAAGTGTGGACTAAAGATGAAAATCAACAGTCAGCATATCTGGATCTCACCTGAATATGTAAGAGTGTCACAGACTTTGCAGGCTGGAATTACAGGCCTTTGTTAGGCAGAAAATCACAAGCTGGACAAGACAGTGGTGGATTTTGAAACAAATTTAAGTATTTTGCTGTTTTTTGTACAAATATATTGCCCTCAAGAGCTGATATGCACGAGGCAACTCGATGAACTTGGACCCATCAATTCTCTAACTCCATAAAAAGATCAAAACAAGAACCGAAGGCTAAATATTTTTCAAGCGATGTTTTTCAAATTGTGGTCTACGGACCACTAGGATCTCTGCAAAAGACCAAACCGCAGTTGGGGAAATTATGGCAAGACTGAAATAAAGAACAAAAATCTACACAAACAGGTTTCAGCTCATGCAAACTTATAAACAAAGTTGGAGAAAAGTAATAAAGAAAGGTCCGAAGTTTAGCTGAGTCAATTAGAGGAGTCTCCTATTAATACATGTTAAAGAGCAAATTTTTTTAAACTGGAATATATACAATTCTACAGTTTTGTGGTAGGTGTTTTTACAGATGCCCAAGCAACACAGGCTCCTTTCCTCTGCCAAATTCAATCCTGGAACAACAGCAGTGGCTGCAACAGTACAAGAACAACAAACAACCACTTTTGGAGATGAAGAGAAGTAACTAGCTGACTGAAAACTGAAAGGGAGAGAAAGGAAAAACTAGACTGAGCTCATGATTTGATAGAGTTAACAGATCTAACTAATTTTAAAGCCATTGTGTGGCTGTCTTCATAGGAAGTCTTTTAAAATCTCCCTTTTTGTGTGTCAGGTGAAAGATCTCAAAAATAGAAAGGTCAAAAAAGGGTACCTGCTGCAATCTTATGCACTTCTATACAAAACCACAAGGGAAAAAATGCTTAGAGGTTCAAGAAAGTATGTAGGGCGAAGTTAATAAAGGGAAATAGGAAAGCTATATAATGCTTTTCCTATGTATACATCTTAGCTAGACTTATTCATGAGAAAGTGGAGTCTGTATTCCATCTTTATATCTGTGTGCCTATGATGCCAAAAACTCTGCTACCCAATATATGCAGCAACTGAACACGTGTCGCACCTTTAACATCTATAAGATGGCTATCCTACAGACTTTGGAGTGTAGGCCTCCCAAATCCTCCCAAACTGCATAAGACAATAAAAGTCCTTGTGCAGATGAAATCAACTTGAATTACAGTAATTACTCTGCAGAGCATATTTTTCCACCATAGGAAATCACTATTCCACATGGAACTTTGGCAGCCGCAGCCGCTCCTGCATTTTTCAAATCATGCAAAAGGAGAAGACTGAAGATTGCAGAACTGAAAATAGGTGAAGAGAGATTTTCACCATAATAGGAGGACTGGAGCAGCTGAGTACGGTCCTGGGATTTCAGGTCAATTGCTGGGGAGATGTTGGTGGTTAGATGACAATCATGCAATGTACAGAGCTTCTCTGTCTGCAGAGTGTGCTTGGATAGCAGTGTGATCAGACATAGCAAATATAGCTAGGTTTAAGAGAAAGGGATGAAAAAAGAATGGAAGAAAACAAAGTGCTTGACTTGTCTGAGGAGTCTTTCTCCTAATCAAGTTGGAAGAAGGGCTGAGAGAAATGGAAAATTCTTACCCATGAACCCTGACATCAACAGCAGTTTAGTACAAAAATCTGTTACTTTTGTAATGAAGAGTACAAAAAACTCCAGCATTTTTCTGCCACTTTATGCATTTCTCTGCATTGCAACTTTCACAGCAGTTCTCATCTCTTGACCCTTGCTGTTACCAAACGCTAAGCTCTTTGCGTTGGTAAATTTTTTTTCTTGTATGCGATTAAAACATTTTGGGTGCTAACTGCAATACAAAACAATACTAGATAATGGTAATAACACCATGAGCAGGTAACTATGAATTATTGTGTATCAGTGCACAAAAAGCTTATTCAGTAGAGGGTTGAAGGCTTATTTGGTATGGCCTTTGAGTAAATTATAGTAACATTCTTTTTTTTTGTTTCATACTTTTTGTAAGATATATGAAAAAACTTTTGAAGGACACCGTCTACACACATTATAAAAATGTTTTGGTACATGCATATATCCTACACATTTCATGTTTATTTCACAGTTTTGGTTGTGGGTTTTTTGGTTTTTGTTCTTTTTGGGCCCCAGATTTTTTTAATATATTCTTTTAAAATATTTCCTGCTATTTATATTCCTCAAGAGACCTCATGGCTGGAAATACACTTTGCCTTGGGACACAATCTAACCCAAAAATCCAAAAGAGACCGCTCAAAATGTTTTTAAAAAGGAGAAAAGTATATTTGAAAACCAGGCAAAGGATCAGTACCTAAAGGGAAGTTTTACAAAGCTGTGGAATGCACGCATCGCAGGCTTTTTGTTTCTTATGAATACTTTTTTTCTGTGAAAAGTCTACACCAGCAGGCTGGTGGGACACATCCTCTAATGGCTACCTGAACTTCCCCAGAGCTATCTGGCACATCTCTGACTGCAGTCTTCATATTTTTCTTTACTACCTTCCAATTACTGCCAACACAAACATGCATGAGAACTGTTTTTGACAATATTCAGACTCTTCTTTGAAAGCTTTTATAGAAATCAGTGCTGCAAAGTTTGCTGGACACTAGTGGTATGTGCTATGAACTTAATTGCCCTCAAACAAACCACCAGAATGAAAGAGGAAATGTAGACCTAATAAAAAAAAATATTTCAAGATAGGACAGGATACAGAAATAAGAACTACGTATTTTGGCAGAGAAACCAGCAGAAATAGCAGAAAAAGTAAAAATTATACTATATCAGATGACTGGAAGACTTTAAAAAAATAAATCAATTTTAAGGAGTTAGAAAACTCTAAAACTAATGGAAAAAAAAATCCCTAAAGTTCCTTTGAAACTGGGAAAATAGAATGGAAGCAAAAAAAATAACAACAGCTGCATTTAATATTCTAGGCTAGGAAACGTCCATGAAAAAACTGCAGGTCAGTGAAACCAATTTTAACGAAGCAGAAGATGCAGATAAGCACCATCATTACTACACAGAGACAGAACGAAGAAAAAACCCACAGTAAGCCCATTTATATCTCAGGCCTCACAAGGTTTATCTCAAACAAGCGCCTCAAGGAGGGAAACACTGAGAATTGTGGATAATGACCTTAGCTTGACTCACACATGGGAGATCTTGCTTGACTACTATCATAGGAGAAGTTACTGCAATACTTTCTCTTTAAGGGCAGTTTTAAATGTAAAACTAAGAATAGATAAAACCCACAGAGTCCTGAGTGTGCCAATGAAACTAGGAGTGCCAGTGTGAGCAGCCCTGTAAGGAAACTCAAACCCAAAGGACATGTATGACAAGTTAGATGGAATATTACAGGTCTTACGCTTTAAATGTGCTCGGAAGGTAGACTGTCATTGCTTTGATCAAAAACATCAGTCTTGTAGTTTGGCTTTGATTGTTTTCGAAGCGGAATAAATGGCATATTTCTCAAAAAAAACCTGTGACAGTTTTCCTCAATATAAAAAGAGCAGGATTTCTGTGTGGATGATGAAAAATCAAACTGAAAGATCAGTTCATACTAGTGCAGCCCCCTCTCTCATTTGTCTTTGCTAAGAAATGAATGACATTTGCATTAACATACAAACCCACCTCAGCCTGCATTAAAGAAAACGGGTGAAATTGAGATTTACAAGATCAGAAACTACCTCTAAGATACAATCATACAATAATTTAGGTTGGAAGGGACCTATGAAGGCCATCTGGTCCAAGCCCCTTTTCATGACAGGGCTGACTTAAGAGCTGCACTAAGTTGCTCAGGGTCGATCAATAAGCACAGTAGTTACAGATACTCACTGCTTGAACAATGGAGTAAAAACTGGGTAGTTTCAGGCTAGCTAGAAGAAAAAAGGATAAATAGAATTTGGCTATTTCACTCACTTAAGAAGTGAAGGACTAACTGAAGTATAAAAATGGCAAAAACTGCAGAAAATTTGGTGTGTGTGTAAGTGTGATACTGAAAAGAGGGCTGAGTGAAACATGTCCTGGATCTACTCTAAAACTGTTGGAAATAATGTAAAGGGTCATAAAAGCTAACCACAGTACGAAGTTGTAATCAACAGCTGTGTCTATGTGATTATTAGATCACAGAAGGACATGTATAATAGAAACGTTTAAATGGAAGACGCTCATAAAACAAGAGAAAGTTTTCCTCTCCAGGCACCAGTTATATCCAATTAACTATGTAAGAAGGCTATATATTGTTATCTAGCTCACATAGCATAACCACACTACATGCTTTGAGAGATTTCAAGTAAAAGTTACAATCAAAAGCAAAATATCTGATGAAATTAAACAGAATTCTAGACCAGACCCAGGCAGCAGCTTAGTGCCAGGAGCAGCAGCAGTTTCAAGAACTCTGACCAACCAAATAATGGATATCAAGATTTGAACTTTCCAAGTTACTTAAACCATCAGAAGTTTTCTACGACGTGACAGTGAAATACTGCAAGTACCATATCTGGAAATTCTCCAGCTGAAAACGAGGCCAACGTACTCATCCTATAAGGAAAAATCCTTTAAATGGAAGTGATGTCAACTGTCCGGTGTGCCTTGCTGTGAGAGAACAGCATGGATACAATGTGCCTTTTCTTGGGCAAAAACCATAGGGATCTCAGCCCTCCAACAAAATCACATTGTATAAGACCCTTTGGAACCTTTTTTTAAAAAAAAAAACCAAAACCCCAAGCAGTTGTGTTGGAAAGCAGATGACTGTGCCCCGCATTGATTTAAAGGGTGTATGTCCTCACAGTTTCGTTTCCATACTAGCATGGTATGAGTCCGTTAAAGCCAAATACTTGATAACTGCACTGGAAGTCAGAATTCCTTTTCTTTTTCAGCCAGTGCATTTTTTTCTGGACATAGTCACTTTACAGACAGCTAAATGGACACACACAGTCCTACATGATAATCCTGTGATTTAGAGAAATTTGTAACCCATTTAATTTCTATGTTTGTACTTACTGACAGTTGCAGTCACACATGCAATTTTTCATGACAGACTGTAAGAGTCTCGCATTGCTGCCTCCCTAACACTGTCCAAATTTCTTAAATATTCGAAGTCTGGCCATCAGCTGCTAATCTCTAAAAGCTGCCTTGTCAAAACTCCAGCTCAAAGGAAGACGGGTGTCTGGCTTACCGCAGAGCTTCCCAGAGGTGTAGCAGTATGATCTATTTTAAAGAAGAATGTAAAAGAGAAAAGCAAACAAACAGCATGATCTGGCAGGCCTGGATGCACCCAATTTTTCCCTGCTGCTTGTTCTGCCCCCTTCACACTGAAGAGTTGTTTGTCTTGCTTCCCTTCTGCTGGATGTGGGTGATTAACTCTCTAGCTCCCGGGCCAGGCACTATAACATATCCTACCTGATTTACCTCAATAGGATGATAGACCTTGGGCAATGTGACTGCAGACCATCTTGGCCATGTACTGCTCCTCAAGAGCATACATCTGGAGAACTACAGGCTTGAACCGTCTTGCTGCTATAGGATCTTTCTGGTTTAAATTTACCCATGGAGATTGAGATACCACATTAACAAACATTTTTATTCCTTTTGAAAAGTCTTTGTTTAGGTCTATCCTGAACTGTCTTCAGCTCTGGATGCACTGAACCTTCAGAGCAGCATAGGGGATTCACACAGCCTCACTGATGGCTTCAGGAAAGCTGGAAAAAATAGACTCTCCAATTCAGCTTGTCAGCTTCTCCAAAGTGTTTCAAGGCCAAGAGGTTCTTCCCCAGTTAATCCACCCTCTGCTACTGAGCATCTCTCTTTCCATACACTTGCTGGTAGTTTTGTAAATGTTGATTATTTGGGAGAGGGATTTCTTTTTCTCTTCCAAGTTTCTTTTCCAGCTCCACCTCTTCTACAGCTCTTTCCTTTAAGGCTAGTTATGGAAAAGTCTGCTTCCCAGTCTTAATGTATTACTTGATGAATTCGCAGATGTTTCAGAGACTCTGTTCATTAATTTATTGAGCTGTGTTTCACTGTCTCTATTCCTCCTATTTTCAGTCAGTTTTGTCCACATATCTATTTTCTCCATCTAGCGAGCAATCTGACAGACAGGAGACTCTTATTATGGACATATGGTATTCTTTGCAACATTGATGCTGTCTACATGATGCCAGCTGAATTTAGTGTGCCAACAAGCCTGGATGCAAATGGTAACAGTAACAACTTCTCATGCTTCTGCTAAAGCTCTCAAGGTGTCCTCAAAATTACGAAACACACATTTTGAAATGGGAGTTTAATCAAACAGAGCCACTCTGAGAAGGACTTCACATCCTTAGATCCTCTGAGATTTGAGGGACATGCACCACTACAATTTATACCACAGGTTTTCAATTTCAGGTGATGGCCTCTTGAATCCAGAAAGACCTTCGCTGTCTTTCCCTTTTGAGGTTGGAGGAGGGCACAACAGCCACCATCCCATCAAGGAAAAATTACCCCTTAATGTCTTCAGTCAACTTCCACAAATCAGTACTGATCTCATATGAAGCTTCTCATACCAAAATCCACGCTCCAAAGGACAGCTTCTCTCCATAGTCTTTGGTCTCCTCTTGCTTACCAAAACCTGAAAATCCTCTCATAGGATTGACAGAATTGTTACTAATTGAAGTTAAAAACCATCTCATCTGCTTCTGCATAGCTCTTGTCTTCCTTACGACCTTTCCAGTGGCTCCAGCTGGGTCTGCCTGCCTCTATCTTCCTTCCTTTCTGAACAAAGAGCAGTCTAAAAATGCTTTTCTCCTTTGGCTATCTGGACATTGCTCTCAGTATCTAAGACTTTTCTTTGATTCCATGGCTTTTCTACACTTAACCAAATCCATCCCATTTCTTTTACCATACAGGACACGAAGAGTTCAAGTGTGTAATGGAAGAGAATCTCATTAATAACACACAGTCCTTTTCAAGGATACAACTGTATTATTTCAAGTCAGAACTGAAATGAAAACACAAACAGCAAAGCCTGACATGTTTCGTAGCACCTGCTGCGTTTTTGGTCGCTACTCCAGAAATACATTGTTTTGCTGTCTCTTCCAAGCCTTCTCAACTGATTGAGGAAGAGATTGAGGAAACTGATGCTTGGTCTCCAGTTGTATTGCTAACATATCCTAATTGCCTCAACAACATAGATGCAGTTCACCCTTTTACAAGCCACATGCCTTTAAGAAATAACAGAGATATTCTTGATGCAATACACAGCAATTCTAGCCCATCTTACGAGTTTTGGAGTCTATCAGTTAAGCTCTTTTTGGGTATCATAATTTCCCCTAGCCTTTCTTTTCCAGTTCTCTTCCTTTCCTTTCCACTTTCTGCAGTAGTTTCTCATTCGTCCTCCTAGGAGCTGCTGGTCACAAGTACATGAGCTAAGAACCAACACTCCAGATTAAACCACACATTGCCTAAAAATAAAGGTTCAAGATGGGTTCTATGCAGAATTTTCTGCTGTGTTATCAATTTAAGGATAATAATAGAAAAGGACAGTTTATCTAAAACAGAAAAATCCAGTTACCAAAGCCAAATGGATGGTCTTACAGGAAAAAAACATGTCATTCATTAACTTTCTGATGCAATCAATAAGCAAGATAAAAAGGACAAGCGGTTTTCTTCCCTGCTCTGAATTTTCATGCAAAAACGAAGAATAATTTTTGATGAGATTTTTTTTAAAGAATGATAATGCTTATTTGGATTAGTTGCATGAGATGTATGCCATCAACTGGAATTCACTGACTCATTTTTAACTTGCCAGCTGTTTCAAGACACTGAAAGAAAGCTACACATACAGGACAAATGTATCTTTCCTCTCCATGGTGGATGCAATAGTCAAACTTCATACAGTGGCCCAACTTGCATTCGAGTATTTGAACGAACATCCATCTAAATAAGCAAGCAGCCTATCTCAGTTGTGCCGAGCATGCTTAAACCCCAGGAAGAGACAACGGTGCACATAAATCTCGATCTCATATATCAGGTTAATATTTCTTGTGTTCACCTTGTTTCTTTATCTGCTAAATTAAAGAGATTCTTTGATAAAAAGCCACACATTTTCTTACATTTGACTGAATCTTTCTGATAGAACAGGTCACTTCTGCAGTTTGTCCAGACCATAAATACTTTTGCAAATTTCCTAAAGGCTCCTCAGATGTGTCTTATCTGTTAACTTAAAACAAACCAAAACCAAAGCATACATTTTTCCTATCACAACAGGAGTAAAACCAATTTGGTCGTATATACATATGTATTTTCATTTGAAGTGGCAGACAGCTGACAGTCTAAGTTAGTTGGATTAACTTAGAAAATTATTTTATTTAATTACCTTGTGTCAGGTTTTAGGTTTTCCACAGTAGAATGAGTTTGATTTGTAGTGATAATTGATTTCTCCTTTTCGCCATCACTTGCTCCATTTTCAGTTGACACAACCTCATACTCTGGAAAATTACAGTAAAAAGAAATTTGCTTAGGTAACAGCTCTTACTTGAGCTTCTTCAATGCTCTCTCTTTTCTCATCTGATTTCCACTCCTACTGTCTAATAGGTTGTAAGGACACCTTGTGCGAATCAGTCTGGACATTGGTATGCTAAAAGGGTTAGGGAAGAGAGACCCATTTCTAGATTGCTGAGTGCCTAGCCCCTCATCCTTCCTCGTAATTCAGTTCTGGGACAGAGGATACTCAATGTCTCACCTCTGCCCAAAGGTACACTAGTGACAAAATTCCACACACAAATAAGTATAAGCATTCTGCAATTTGAATGAAAAAGTACGAAAGATGAAAGTACAGTTTCTAAATGCTTAAACTTTGGTTAACTTAAACCTAATTTTTTAAGGTTTCCAAAGGAAACTGCCCAATTAACTTGGATTGTGCACTTAGGGAAACTGCCAGTTTAGACTTAAATACTTTTGCATAAATTTATTTCTGTATTTATGTGATTTATAGAAGCTCACAACTTTCTTTTAATCTCACTGGGATGCATCATCAAGCATCAGTCATGCTCTGAACAGGGACTTAACAACAGATGTTTGGGAAGAAGATACCGCTTCAGTCATAGCCTTGTCCAAGACACATTCTCCCTCTAGCAGGCCACCTCTGTCCCAATTCATAACTACCTCTTCTAATAAACACACTGAGCATATTGCTAATTTTCCTCTCTTTGCAAAGAAATTCACAACCTCCTCAGCCCCTTCCCTTTCCATTCCCAAAACCTGTCTATAATAACAAGTGCAGCTTTGCTAACTGTAAGCTAGCAAAGAAGAATGTTTTCAAAGAACATTTGCAATGAGAATTTAGATCTACAGCACAATGAATAAAGTAGGTATTGTACTGTGAGGACAGAGACAGAGACCACCGACCTATCAACAGCTACAAAACCTCTAGAAAACTACTTTCTTTCCTGTTTTTTTCTAGCGACACTACTAATTTTTGAGTTCTTAACTAAATGCTAGCAAGCTGTAGGGCATTTTTTTTGCTAAATTTTTTAGTTCTCAATACAAGGAGACCCATTTGTTGTCAATACAGAAGGATAAAATACCTGCAATGGGATTCAGTGTTAAAAAGGAAAAAAACCTCTCTTAACTGTTGCTGGATTCTCAGATCCTCACTCCTAGTAAATGTAGGAGATGTGTATGTAAGTGAGCATACACACACAAATTGACCTGATTTTGACCTCAATTGTGAAGCTATGGCTTCTTCTGCACTCTCCTACGCAAGAAAAAGCCATCAAAACTGCTGGGGTAAATCAGGTAAGACAGAGCAATTAAGTGGAAGTGCAGAGTAGCCCTAAAAAAATATGTTCTAAAATTCCAAGCTTCTAAACCACAGCAACTGAATCTGAGAAATCATATACACATATGCACATGTGAATTTCAGATTTACTGCAATAGTTTCCAAAACGACCTCTACGCAGCATCTTTTTATCTTTACCTTGTAATAGACTGTTATTTAGAGCATATACAGAGCAACTTAAAACTTTAAAATAGGTTTAAAAGTAGGTCAGAAAGTCAGCATGAAGGAAGGAATTACTGCCAATACTGAAGATTTCAAAATTTCCATGTTCAGAAGGCCTCCCCCACAACAGCCACCCATGAACAGAAAAAGGCCAACCCCTGCCTTTTAAAAACAAACTTATGGACCTGCAGAAATGGATGTCTCAGATGGGGGGGGGGGGAGAGGTAAGCAGAGGGCTTTTCCTTTAGATCCTTTGTTTAAGTGGGACCCCAATGCAACAATCAAAGACATTAGCATTGATAGTTAGTATATATTTGTGTAAAACTTCTCTGTGTTTTCCCTATATGCATTTCCTTTTTGGAAATCAAGACCTTTTGCTACATAGCCACCAAGGGCTGAGTGAACCACAAAGAACAACACGCGAAAGGTCTTATTTGCCCTAATTAAGCCTCATTAGAGAAATTCTGTTTATTAGGAAGCATGGGAGAGATGGTGGATATCCACTGCCTTAGGACAATCCAGACAGAGAATGAGTAGGTGTCTTTACAAGAATTCAATCCTTCTGTCAGCCACAAATCGATAGATGATTTGAACTTTTTAATTCATTCCAGCTGGAAAACAAAACACGGCACATACGATTGGGCATGTAAACATGTGCACACACACGCACAAACAGAGAACTACTGAATGTATCCAGTACCTGCTTGTTACTAAGTGCACAAGACAACAAACTGCCCTACATTTCTGTGGCAACACAGGAGGAATAGCAGAGCATCAGCAAAATGGTCTTGGTTCCTAACATTTGCAGCCTTTATGAAAACAAGGAGGTAAGCTTGATCACTGTTCTGTTTATTATTTGTTAGACATGTCCATTACTGAAGCAATAGTTTGTTTTTAGGAATACCCAATACAATGAAACCCCTTGCGTGTAGCTGAAAGTCAAGCAAAGTAACCATTTCCAAACAAATGGCTCAACAAAATACGTTTTCTGTTTCCACAGTTCTATCTGAAAAAGTGCACTAAAAAAAAGAGATGTGATGCCTAACAGATGATTGAAAAAAGATGTATAAACTACAAAAATACAAATAAATGACAGAAAACTTGATTTAAGTTTGTCTAAACAAGTAATGTCATACTGATGCCAATATGAAGCAATAACCGTTTTCAGAAAATGGGATTCAATGACTTCTCTTGAATTCAGAATGTGTCCTAGGATGAGTCATTAACTAAGTAATTTTCTGAAGTTAAGATGATGGAGACAAGCTCAGTGAGAATATTTGTAAGCCGCAGAGTGCAAACATTTTGTATTATACATTGAAGTTAGAAAGAATGAAGATGGTATTTATGGGAAAGCTGTTACATCTAGATAGAAAGATAGCTTGATTGAAAACTAAAGTTTCTCTCAGTGAAGCAAAATGAGTACGTGTCATGTACTCTGCAGAAGGTTTTAATCTTCTTATCTGGAACAGGGAAGGGTGTGCCAGGTGTCTCAGTTATCACAGAATAGTCTTACAGAAGACAAGAAACTTCATGGAAAATTAACTTTTACATATGCTGATTACAACTGAACAGAAAAAGGTTTTCCACCTAATGTCTCAGTAGAAACAGTGAGTATTGCTCGCTCTATATTTCACAACACACATTGAAAAAGAAAGGAAATAGAATCAGAAGGCAATTAGGCCTTGCTCTCATCATTAGATGATGTGCGCTGACAGTTGGACCAGCTATAGCGGAAATATTCTTCCGTTCTTGCAATACCAATGGTTCTGCTGCAGCGTGTTCATTAACATACTCAAGAAAAACAGCAGATCTACTTCCAGGAAAACATGCAGACTCAATGACATTATCCAACCTAATCAAGCTAAGGTCTGATCTGGGGACCAGGCCTCCAAATGACAACAGCAACAGAAAGGCTTTTCCCTTCACAAAAAGAAAAATAAAAGCCATTTTCCTGACAGTACAGAAGAACAATAATTTTCAGTTGTTATTTAATTTAAATGTTTGATTTTGGTAAGCTTGTGTTGCTATACAGAAGACAACAGAAAATTTATGAATGGTCACAGGACTCACAATGATTTATTCTCAGTACAAAAACCTTCCTTTGGAAATGAAAAAAACAAACAGATTCTTTTAACATAGAGAACTTGGTGACCCTATGGTGAGTACAGCAAGTATTATGCTGGCAGAGTCCTACTGACTTACTAGATGGATGTAAGATTTCACTGAGTCCGGCCCACTGATCAACAACGTCCTCAAGTCAAGAAGGATGTCTACATTATGTGTATGCATCTATATAATAAAGACCTACTGTCA
>Ga0181612_113217_pt1 | contig 26331 bp, 13 predicted proteins | sample HoacroProtozoa21_FD_119630 | JGI IMG/M metagenome (GOLD analysis project Ga0181612, IMG submission 119630) | Hoatzin crop microbial communities from Cojedes, Venezuel. Combined Assembly of Gp0051906, Gp0051904, Gp0051908
CAGGTTCCTCTCTGCCCAGCTTTCCAGCCTATCCAGGTCACGCTGAATGGCAGCACAGCCTTCTGGTGTATCTACCACACCTCCCAGTTTGGTGTCGTCAGCAAACTTGCTGAGGGTACATTCTAACTCTTCATCCAGGTCATTGATAAAGAAGTTAAAAAAGACTGGGCCGAGTACTGACCCCTGGGGGACACCACTAGTTACCAGCCTCCAACTAGACTCAGCAGCCACTATTAGCTGTCAGTGAAGAAGTAATACTACACTACAGAAGAATGTAGCTTAGGCTTTTAACATACAGGACTTGCATTGCAGCAAACTTTAACAATGCCAACACTTACTTCTCAGCTTGTGGAAATCTGACTGCAACAAATGTAAATGTTCTGAAAGGTGCCATCAAGCAAATGTATTCTTGCCATAATATTTCTGATATTCAATTATAGTATGTGTACTTGGCAATGGGAATGAAGCGTTTTGTGCAACATCTGCAGAATTTTCAGTCAGTACAGAAAATATTTTTTCAGTGTTCAGCAAATATTATTCATTTGGTGCTCTCAATTTCAAAATACTTTTAGGTAGTGAACTATAATGACACTTAAAAGAATTATAATGTCAAAATCATGTTTTCATCTGATAGCTTCCAGGACTTGCATGATTCCTGTGAGGTCCATGTTCAGGAAGGAGGAACATTGTCTATGTAAATACACCCTAATAAGTTTTTCAGAACAACATAATTTGAAAAAAAACATTTCATTTACAGGTTGAGATTACAGATCATAATGATTTTTCAGTGTAGAAAAATATTAACAATACCAGAAAAATATGACAAATTATCTCAGTTAATGCTTTCTGGCACTATATAAAGAGTTACCAGATAAAAGTGGATTCTTGCATCATTAAACTTTTACAACAAATTCTTTGTTAACAGTGATTAAGAGTGTATTAGGACTTAAGATTTTCCACATCCTGATCCAAAAACTTCGTGTTTCTCACAACTATTTACAGTCTTTGATTGGTTTATACATTTGTTTGTGCCTTTCACCCATATAAGACCACTACTTTGAAAAATCAGCTGAAGTTATGTATTGTATTGTGTATCTTAAAGCTAGAGATTCTATAGTAGAAGGTTTAAAGAAAACTCACTTTGGTGATTCTTGTTCGGATGACCTGTTAAGAAAAAAACAACAGTAAATGAACATAAGTTAGATCTTCAGGAAAGCAGGAACTAATAAAAAAAAAGATACCTGCATAAAAGCCAAAACCTGTGCTCACAATAAGTTAAAGAATACTTAATCCTATGCTCAAAGTTTGAGTCAGATAATTATGGAATTTATGAAGCACTCAACAGAAATCCCAGGGCAGCTCTAACAGCTGACTTCCACTTTTGGCACAAGCCCAACTACAGACAACACACATTTCTACCACAACTTAAACTATGTAGGAGTTTACTGAGGCAATTGCTTAGCAAAACACACTACATCATTTAAGAAAGTTTTAGATGTGGATCACAATGACTACAAGCATCACTGTATTTTGTAAAAAGTCAAACGCAGCAGAATCTTTATGTATAGGTAACAAGAAATGAGCGTAGGCAGCTTCAGAAGCATGAAGTTTCTCAACACTTCTAATGTGAGAGCAGAACTGATACTGATAGAGAACTTTAAGACAAAGCATAACTAAAGCTGAAGTGGTTACACAGATGAAGACAATCTAGCACAGAAAAGAAATAAAAATTTACAGTACATAGCATTTTCCAAGGCATTCAATTAGCTTAATCAGAAATCACCTGAAACAGTGAGCTAAATTATATTACCTCAGTTAAAACAATAGCTGTGACACTAAGATAAACTTGAAAGCAAAAGTTACCCAAAAGGTGCTTGCAAAGCAAAGTAAGTTTAAGGCAGATCGGATAGCTTTACAAATTTAACCAAGTAGTGACCACAAAAACCTGGAGTGACATAAGTCCATGCTGGAAAATTACAAACCTGAAGTAGTTTGGTTTGAACGTAGAGTTATTGAATTGTCAAATTATAGGAGGCAATTCAGAGTATTCAGTTAAATTTTCAATTATTGTTCTGTAAACCAGCCTCAGTACTAAGAATTATGCACTTTGTTTCATCAAAACTTCAGTAAAAATAGCAGCAATATCACTCTAGTTAAGTTTCCTTACATGTATTCTACACTCTGAAGAAATTCTTCTTTGAGAGGCAAAGATGGTGAAGCTTGATTCCCTAGGAATTTGTGGATGTTTCGTTTGCATGTACTTTTAACTTTTTTTAAAGCACTAAACTACTTTTTTTTACTGCAGTCATGCCCTCTTTGTGATTCCACTGACATCCACTCCCACTCTCCCACAAATACCTCCGGATCTCCTTGTTTGCAATCCCAGTACTATTTTTACCCCCTAAATGCCAGCAGTGCACAGCAGATCCTTTGGGAACGCGCACTCACTTGCCGCCTGACCAGCCCACATCTAAATGGAACAGACAACCATTGGACTCGTACTGTAACTGCTCAGTGAGAAGAGAATGTCAGTTTAAGGGTTTTTTCTTCTGCCTAGTCACTGACTTTCTGATCTTGTAGAAAACTTTACATCTTTGAAAACTCAACTCCTACATTAGATTTGACTGCAATCGTCCAAATGTTCTTAAGTGGGAACAGAGGCAGACAGGTAGTGCAATGACATTATTTCCTTAGGAAGTCATGCTAAAAATAAAGAAACATTGAATTTATTTTCATTTAAGCTAATTGATTTCCCTGTGAGTCAAAGAACAATGAAACTGTATATCTTTTGTATGTTTTGCCACAGCAGAGCTACAGCTATATTGCCAAGTTCTGTGTAAAATTCAAGATGCTAAAAGTTAACCCTTTCCAAAGCCTTCACCAAAAATTTGCACACGTAGTATTGTGATGCAGGTTGATGCAATGTCCCTATTCTAACATCTTATCTCCCCTCTTTCCTCCCAATAGAGTGAGGTAATTTGAGACAAAAAAACCAACTTTGGCTTCCCTTCATATACTGTGTATAAAAATACAGCAATTTTTTTCATCATCTCAGGAATACGTTTGCAGACTTAAATGTGGGATATAAATTCTTAGTAATATTTGCTGAATCTGTTGACTTATTGCACTTTAATTCAAACATACCAGCTCTGAAAGAGCTACTGAATCATTCTATAACCTTTTAAAGTGGCAAAAGGCAACCAAAAATTTGACCTAGAAAGTGACCAAATTCAAGGCTTAAAAGAATTCATCAGGGACAATGCAGCTCTGTCTTCCTAAAGTTCTTAGTAGCTTAGCATGCTAAAACTGCAGAATTCTGCTCCACCACTCAGTTAAACAGTATTTTTAGCATTTAATTTCTCAAAGTTATAAAGCACCTTGAACATGAATTACTATATGCTTTTTTCTGGCTATATAGTATTACACATTTTACTAATCTACCTTCCTCATTTCACAATATACAAGAATCATATATTAAGTCAACAAAGACAAGACTCACCAGACCAGCCATTCAACTTTTTGATTGAGAAAGACAGCCCTTCCTTGCAAGGAAATTAAGCTTTCCATTGGTGCAGCTAACAAGCAAACGCTTTAAAACTGCAGGTAATTTCTCTTCCTTACTCCACAATATACCTACAACGATGCCATTTCAATCTTTCGCTCACTATGGATTACTCTGTTGGTGATGATATTTTATTGTAAAACTCTTTGCCCTGACAAGTCCAACTCTCCTCTTCTGTCAGGAGGACAGAAAGGAAAGGTCTTAAGAAAAGACCATCCTCCCCATTTTGGTGTGCCCTACCAGGGAACTCTGCTATTCTGAGACCTGAGGATGATAAACTACAGCGGAGTAAAACCCCAAGAGAAAAGGGACAACCGAAACAATAGCCCTGTAGCAAAACTCCCCCTTTACAAACAACTGAAGGAAACATCTGTAGGTTTTGCCCTTGTGCTGTTTTTGAAGTTCTTAAAGCTTCTGTTATTTTAACACCTGCAGGGCTGAGGAGACCGAGTGTGCCAGCACCTCCATTATCACCCCTTTTCTGAGAGCTCATCATTAGAAGTGGAATTATTATTCATATGACCAATATGTGCAAGGTATTTGCAGCAATACCTTTTTGATGCCTTTTAGAGAAATTTATACATAGAATACTCAGCATCCCTACAAGCAGAACAACTGCGCAAAAAGGTGATGTAGATTCTTTGTACTGCATACTTAAGTACCATTACAGAAAAACTTGAGGACTTCATGGTATACACAAGTTTTTCAGCAACTGTCTATAAATTCCAAACATTCACATTTATAAGCTGCTGCCATCACCCATAAAAGTATAATTTCAGTCACTCCGCCTTGCCTTTTTTGACCATATTCCACTTTACTGACTTTCCATGAAAATTTCATCTATTCTGCTACTCTGCATCTGTCTGCCTTGTTGTGAAGTTTGCCTTCTCACAGATCTGCAATTCAACTTTGAGACTTCCTTTTTGGATGCAAAATGATTGTTTTTTGAACTGGCAAGGAAAGTGTAGTGCATTTTAATAAAGATATATATTTAAAAAGAAAGGTTTACATGTAAGTAAAATATATACATGTACTATTTTCATGTATATTTGAGTGGAAGAGCACAGTAAAACTCATAGAAGTCTATTAGTAGTAGTCTTAAAACCCTAATTTGAAACTAATTCAAATGTTCTCAGATCCATTGCTTAGTATTAGAAAGACATCTTCTTCGAAAAAGACCTGAAGTGCACAAACAAGGACAAAGGACTTTTGTGAGATGCAGCAGATTTTGCAAGAACAAGGAATCGATCACCTCTGTATATTATTAAAAACTAAGGATAAATAACTTAGTTTAAATTTTTAAATTATTTGCAATTTTCTACCAAGAAAATAGTTACTAGGATTTGGCTGCATACACCTGAAGGGTACTTTCATCAACAGTAATGCTTTAAAAATTTTGTTCACAAAAGGAATTATATTTTAGTTAAAATAATGTGTTCCCATAGTACATTCACCAAAGCTCACTATACAGCTAGCAGTTTATTGTCTATCAAAATGGCAAGCTGAAAGAATTGAACAAATGCAGCATACGTTCAGGAAATCTATTTTCAGTGCAATACCTTCACCAGATGATGCATCACACTTACACCCGGAGCGTATATGCACTTCCAGAAATTCATAGCACAGTGCAAGTGAATTTCCTTTCTGTATACTAGTTCATCATTTCACTTCCTTCCCCTCCAACTCTGGGACTGTACGCATTATGCCATCTCTATCATCTATAGTTTTAGAACATAAGTTAAAGAGGTTTACAGCTTTTCAAACACGTTTATGAGAAAATCCTACATATGAATATGTTGCATTTATAACAAGTAGGATTGTAGACTTAAAGTAATTTAGGTTGGAAGGGATCTTCAGCGACCACCTAAACTCTTGTTCAAAGAACAGCGAACATCAAAGCTAGATGAGGGTGTTCAGGTCCTTGCCACGTTGCGTTTTGAGGCTCTCCAAGGATGGAAACACCTCCACCTTTCTGTCAATGTGTACAAGGGCTTAACTAATCGCAGTGGAATTTTTTTTCCCCAGTGTATTTTGAGCATTTCCCTTGCTATAACTTGTGTCCATTGCCTACATGTTTTTGCTGTGCACCTCCAAGAAGAGTTGGCTCCATATTCTTGATAACCCTATTTTGGTAAAGTCAACAATGCGACCAGCCCATCCTCAAGCCCCCAGCCTTTTGATTTTCCTCATACATCATATGCTCACATCTAGGAATAGCTAGCCAGATTTATCTCACCAGTCAAAGTATGACTAAATATAAAGCCTCACTTGTTTAGTAGGTTTTTCTTACTGACTGATACTATACCTTATCACTTCAAAATGTGTTTTACAATAATCTTCTTTCTGGTTCAATGGAAAATTTCACAGCTAATCTTTTCTGTTAAGCCACTGAGTCTAGTCTAGTCTAAAAAACTACCAAAACACTTGTTCCTATGCAGTCTGTTGTTCCAAACCAGACAGACATCTTTGGTTTATTTAATTAGAGTGAAAAAGAGAAACTGAACACAGTTCAAGTAGCAAGACCTTTCACACAGCTTTATCAGGTTACTTTTCCAAGCCAATAATGCAGTTATTTCTTCCCTTAAGATAGCACCTTATACGCATAGTTAAATTTATATATTGTTACTAACAAGTACTCTTCCCACTCAGAAAAGTGTGTTAATACTTAAAACTATTCCACCTATAGTACAAAAAAAATTTAGAAAAGCACAAGCCATCAAATCAGAATTTACAAGGTCAAAAATGAGCTATGCTCCTCATAGAAAAGAGAAACTGAAATCTTGAACCACAAAGAAAACTGTTCCAGTATCACTTTGCTTCTAACACCTTCTTGTCTGAAAGAAACACCAGCTTGCCTTAATGAGACAACATTCAGTTAAGGGGCAAGTGTGAGTATTGGTAACAACGCACTGCCATCCCACAAGCCTCGATTAAAACATTAAATACATGAACAGGAGAAGAGTGAAGGATACTCTCTACAAACTGGTTGAAAACCATGCAGCTCCCCACAGCTGGGTTCTCAGAGGTTAAGAGTATTAAACAACACAGTGGTTTTCAGTTTTCATTTCTTGACATTCATTCATTCACTTCCATTTCTCATTTCACTGTGAAGTGTGAACATCTGTATCACACCTTAAGCACCAGAAGGCGCTTGAGAAAAAGGAAAGGAACATACGGGGAAAATTGAAGTTCAAAGCTCCTTAAATACTACTTGTTTACATTTCTTTATGTTTTCACAGCAAACCTTGGACCTTGTTATTTTAAGTTCACCAAATGTTTAAAGTGCGTATTATCAAAACATTTAAATCTACAAATTATTAATTTACAACAAATACTTGAACATAAGGAAACAAGCAAACTCTTCTTAGTGATTTAAATTTTCACTTATTTACTTGAAGATAAAGGGTAAGCCAGTTTCTTTCAAGTTTTTCTTCTGTTCTTGTCACAGCTTATCGGTGAAGAAACCTACACATGTACTAGTGGGCATGATAAGCATTACATTACATTTTAACTTTTTTTTTTTTAAATCTCAATACAAGGAACCAGAACTTGCAAGGGGAATGGTCAATGTAGTCTTTCAAGACAAAACCTAACATTTGATACAAGATCAAGCACATCAGAGTACATGATTCCAAAATGTAATCAGTCTATTGCCCCAGTTAAAGCCAACTTAGATTTGAAGATTACCGATTAAATCACAAATATTTTGGAATTTCCCAACCTGACCTTGAAACAATGTCACATACTTCAACATGACTACTTCATTTTCACTGTAGCCTTTTGCCCTTAAATGACACAGTAGCATACAGACTGCATTAGTGTCACAGAAAGGCAAACCAGTAATGATGATTTGTTTCTCTACACCAGCGAGGCTTTCTTTATGCCAGATTTGAAATTGTAGTGGTACCTTTATCAAGACAGACTGCAACAGTGATAATCTTCAGCTACTATACCAGGCTAAAAAAACGAAAAATTACAAATAAAAAGAATTCCATGCACAAGTCCACCAGCTTGCCTTTAAAAACAAACAACTGTGGTTTAATCCTGTTACACTGACAGGGAAATATTTTTCTCAAAGGCAATGTCTTCCAGAAGCTCTATCCAGGCTACCTATCAGGATAGCAGACGGTCAGGATGGATTGATGCAAGGCAGCCTGTTGGTATGACAGAACTTTGAAAAAAACCCACAACTTACAGCAGCTTTTCCACAGAGTTAACTTTAGAAATAATAAAGCCTCCTAATATAACTTAAATTTATTTTCTATCTTAAAGGAAAGCCATAAGACTTCATATTCATAACTCTTCCCTAATGTGTATCTCAGTGTTTAAGGACATCGAAGATAAGATATGTAACCTCATAGAATAGAGAGAACTTTTTTACTTTGCTTAAAATAAGTAATGTAGTCAGTCAGTAGCAGCAGTGCTTTGCTGAAGAAAATGCAAATCTCTCAAGAAAAACACCTTCAGGGAAGCTGAAGCCAAGACTAGAGAAAGCCAATTTTAACTGAAAAAGAGTTATCAAAGAAATGTACTTAATATGTTTTATCTCAGTGTTGTCCTTGAAGTAATTTTAAAAACAAAATAATAGTAGTATCACGTGCATATGCATGTAGGCAGGGGATAAATACAGTGACAGAGTGAGTACCACATATAGTCAGAAGATAGACCGGATTACCTGTTCTGAGCTGGTGAGGCACAGCCATAACAAGGTGTGGCATAACACAGAAAGCAACCCATGAGACTTTGGAAGGCTCAGTGTGAGCTTCATGTCTGTGTTAGTGTTAATTTTTCAGTGGCATTAGCAGACAGATGAGATGCACAGCAACAGGGCAACAAAGAGGAAAAAGAACTGAGAACCTTTCTTCACAAAGGCTGGGGAGGCCTGGGCTACACAAAAAAGTCCTCTTGAAGTCCTCTTCAGCACTGTCTTTGATGACAGGTTTTGTATGCAGCTGTGATTTGAGATGGTTGGCTTAGATAGGCAACCCTATTCATGCCCTGTAAATAAAGCTCTATTTAATATATGTTAATTTGGGATTAGAGCAATTTTTTTGTCTATAATACATATGTAATAGCTCCAATCTTTTCTGCGGACACTAATCTGAGAGAGAAAAATTGCTTCTTTTCACTATGTCTGAGCCTCAAATTGTACTTGAATGTGAAAGCACCTTAGATAAATTGGGTAGCAGAAGCAGTCAAGCTACACCAAATACAAGACCCATAAGCTTGCCCTGGCTTTCTGTAGTTCACCTATGTGCATGGTTTGGTCTATTTTCTAATTCTCTTTTTTCCAGTCACAGCCTGTAGGATATACCTCATAAATTTCAGTTAGAAGGCAGAATGTTCACACAATGCCCATTTTTAAAACAATCACTGTGTTCTTCAGAGAAACAATACAATAAATGACAAAATATTCTTGACCCTGATCTCCAGCATGCTCATTTAAAGTATTTAACAGTAAACATATTTCAAGATGTTGACTTGTTGATACAGTACAATCTATTTAAACAAACAGAAGAAGAAATATTAACAACCAATATGTTTTATGCTCTCTACACAAAGAGCTGTTCCACATAACATGTTTTCTAAATTGTGCACTGTTTTATAGAAAGAAAATAGAACTTGATTGATTCCCTTAAGTGAGTAAACACAGCAAGGAGGAAAACTGATTAAGAAAATAATTATATTTGGTATTGTCAGGAGGAAATAAAGGTGTATAGGGAAATAAATGCAGGTGTATGCACTCTGCCAGCAGCAGTGGTTGCTACAGTTCTGATACCCACCAAGGTTCCAAATATGCCTTAGTAGGATTAGGGACACAGCAAGTTTTGTTATATGAGTTTTACCTCTGTGTTTGTCTCAAAAAGGACTATATCACAACAGATCAGCTTGAAGGTAGATCTATCTTGGAACACTTGTCGTTTTGACAAAAAGGACTTAAGATATCACCCAGGGGCTGAAAAGAAACAGGTGAAAACTATCTCCCCATCCCTGAAATGATAATGGCAGCCTGAAAAATACAGAAGAGCCATATCCCACACTAACTGTAGCTTGCACAGTCTTAAGCTTCAGACACAGTAGAGGAAATTGATGTGACCACGTTCATTTCACAAAAATCAAGCAGCTGCATGATTATAACTAAGATTTGAGGTCCCAGACACAAATATTCAGTGATAAAAAACAAGCATCTTGCAGTTGTTTGCTGGTAGCTCTCCAAAAATGTTTCAGATTTTTTTCCATATCAAAGTTCTTCATTAGTTATAATTAGCATTAACTAACACCTTTTTTGATAGACTCAGACAGCAGGCTAGAAAGTAAAAAAAGAGCCCTCTAAAGACAATGTATATTAGCAGGACTATGAGAAGCTACTCTTGGCTCTCCTCTAATGAAAAAGAAATACTGAAATTGCAAATCCGTTTTTTTCTGTAACATGTTTCAGTTATGTCAATTCAAACCTGCTGAGGACCAGTATGTCAAAAATGGGTAAGTTGGCTTGAAAAGATTTATCAGTACGCTGCAAGGTGTTTTGTAGTTAATATATAAATATTCCTGAAGTGTGGCAAAAGTCCAGGAGAAGTGTCCACATTTAATACTGAAGACATGCAAGTTAAACTTATTTTTCACAAAACAGATTTAGCTGATAAGGTAAGATTCCCTCTTTCAATAAGGCATTCAGGGAAAAAAATTTTACTACACATATATCCTTAATTTTAATTTACATCTTTCAACAAGGCGAGCAAGGCAAGTAATGACCACTGCAAGAATATAAAAGAAAAACAGGAATGTGGGCTAACAAACTGTTGAAAACTTCAGAGTACGGAACAAACATTTTGATTTGTATGATCACTGTCAAAAAGGAAAGTATTAACGACAATTTTACTTCATGGAAGTAACAGTTAATACAACAAAGGGTCATTCATTCCATATGTTGCATTCTCCTTCCAAAACATATACTTCAAATTTAAAATAATCAGATTTATGCAAGCATTTTTTAGTTATCTGCAGAGTATCAAATATTATAAACATACTCAAGAAACCAAGAATGCGCTGGGAATAAGACATATAGAAAATTTGGTTATATGAGTTAATAACAGTAATCATCTCCACAGCGAGTGATACTACTCAGATACAGCATAGCCATTAAGTGCTCAGAACACAAATGAATGTGCTATTTTCAAATTTAGAATATCCTATTTTCACTGTCTGAGATAAAGCATAAAAGCAGGCTTTCCCGCTCCATTTTCAGAAGGCTGAGGAAAGGTGAAAAAGGAAGGAAAGGAAAAAACTACAGGGGAAGAAAAGAAAAAGGCAAATAAAAGAAAAAACCCAACAACGTACTAACCAGTAGGACACAACCCACCAGTCACAGAACACACCATGGAAACTCAGATTTCTGTCTACAGCTTCTACCCTCATCTTCTCCTCTTATGGTCTGCCTCTTGTTATTTTTACTCAAAAAGTACTTCTAAAAGAGTATAAACTGTAAATGTTAAAACACGGGAATGATGCAATTTCCTATCTATGACTATTCATAAGGCATCACATGGCTATTACTGACACTACTAGTACTACGGTTCATCTGACTTCCAGGCAGAAAAGTGGAAAAACAAATTAAAACACCACAGTGTCAAACTCTAAATGCTCATACAACATGTTACTTTTTCCCTTCTTTCATAGAAACCTCTCTACTGTAATGTAGTAACAATACATAAATAATAATAATAAACAGTAAATGAAAATTTGAAGAAAACACTTTAAATCCAGAGCTTAAATGTACAGTTAGTAGCTGCACACTATCACAGAGGTAGGTGAGTCCTACCAGCTTCCATTAACACATTGCTTCTCAAAATACATCTTGCCTTAAAGTTACTAGGGATCACTAGAAATCACTTTCCTTTTGTAACATTACAAAGGAACCTGCATTTTGATACATAGTATTCTCCCCAACAAAAAGTTTTAAAGTAGCTGTTTGCTTTTTGAGACTGAACAATCAACGACTTTGTACATTATTTCTGAAGTTAATACTATGTTAATCTGAAGTTACTCATTAAGAAATGCCTCTAAGATAAGCGTGAGGCCACACACAAAATGTAATATATGAACAAACAAATAATCAATTCACAAAGATAGGCACTTCAAGCCCTGGAAGCAAACCTAACAATGGCTAGACCGCTGCAGGGGAGAAAAAAGTTGGTCCTCAAGGAACACAGGAGAAAATGCCTCAAGGCAAAAAGCCGAGACTGTCTTTAGACTAGCAAGCTACAATTCCTGTGAGGAAAAAAAAAAGATGGATGACTGCTAGCATTATTGTCTTTTTGTGTTTACTCAAATACAGTAATTCTTTCAAGTGATGATACTGAGTTAATGATGTGGAATATAAGTGAATTCAAAAGAGTTCAGTAAGTCTTCCCCACCAAAAAAGGAAGAGTTTATCAGAGGCAAGAAAGGGTTGCAGAAGCTACTAGGAAACAGGATATTACAGATGTGAACAGGCATGCCTTAATAGCTTCTCTGTTTTTACTGAGAACTCAGCTATTGAGAATTGTTTAGGGTTGAAGTGTTGGTTTGGTTTGAAATTGTCATTTTGTATTATGGCATTTGCAGTTCAGCAATTTGTCAACATAAAGCTTACCTAAACACAAAACTGTTTGAACTTATTTTTAATATTATAACTGACAATGATTGGTTTATACTAAAGCTGTTTGGTTATTTGTTTGCTGTTTTTTTAAAAAAATCAATATAGACAAAGAGTTGTTTGCAGAAGTCCTTACCTCCTCTGTGGACTACGGTTCTGAGAGAACTCCGAATCACTATCCTTTGATGTTGGAGAGCCCTTATATGTATAGAAAACATCCTCCGTTTCAGTAATATAACTGATTTCATTTGTAAGGTTATCTACAGATGAGTGTCGTGGTTTACGAATTTCATGACGTAGTCTAGGACTCCGCCTTAAAAATAAGGAACACAAATACAATTTGGAAGATCAGAATAATTTATAAAACTTTATCAAAGTAAATTTTTTTTCCTATTGCAATCTCTGTCCCAAAATCTTCATGACAGACCTACAGATCTTACTTTAAATAATCAATTTTTAAGTATTTTGTATGGTATACTAAGCAATCATACAGTGCTAGGTGCAGTACACTGAATTTGTTTTTCCCCCCCCCCCTCTAAAAGGCTACCTACATTGTCCCACGGTCTAATCATAGAATAATTCAGGTTGGAAGGGGCCTATGGAGGTCATCCAGTCCAACCCCCCCGCTCCAAGCAGGGTCAGCTGAGGTCAAAGCAGGCTGCTTAAGGTTTTATCCAGTCGGATCTCAGAAAATTCAAAGGATGGAGACCACACAGCTTCACTAAGCAACCACTGCTCGCCTGTCCTTGGGATGAAGCAGTTCTTCATTATGTCCAGACAGAGCCTCTCTTGTTTCAAGATATACCTGTTGCCTCATCCTCCCGCTACGCAACGCTGAAGAATTAGGCATCTGGGAAACCCTTGCTTCTCCACACTGAACAAGTGCAGTTGTCTCGGGCTCTCCTCACAGGGTAAGTGCTCCAGCCTCCTGACTACCTTAGCGGCTGATGGTCTTTGCCCAGATAACTGCAGTTTGCCAGTGTTTTTCTTGTACTAGTGGACACAAAAGTGGCTACAGCATTCTAGGTAAGGTCTAATGAATGCCAAGCAAAAGGGGGATAATCACTTCCTTTGATCTACCATCTATCCTTCTGTTAATACTGCCAGGTTGCTGTGGACTACTTTGCTGCGGACTTCTTTGCTGCCAGGGCACACTAGATAGCTCATGTACAGCTTGCTGCCTACGAAGATTACCAGGTCCTTTTCCAGAAAGCTGCATCGCAGACAATACTTTTGCACTGGGTTCTTCCTTCTCAGGACTTAGCATTTGTCCTCACTGAATTTCATACAGGTCGTATTGGCCCATTTCTCCAGACTATCAAGGTCCCTTTGGACAGCAGCCCTGCTCCCAAACTTATTGACTCATCTCCCCAGTTTGGTGTCACCTGCAAACTTTATAAGCACTCCATTGCCTCCTCCAGGTCATAAAGACGTTAAGCAGGACAGGTCCATCTTGTTGTCCACCCTTCCAGAACACAACGTCTTAACTTGGGTATAATACTTTCGCAGACGGTATCAAAAGCCTTGCTGAAGTTGAGGTAAGTGACACCCACTCTTCTCCTGTCATCATATACATTCTCAGAATAACTGTTTCAATATATATGTACACACTATGTAATTATTCTGCTAGAGTACATACAATTAGAAAAGGTAGGAGGCTGGAAGGTATGGGAAAGGCTGAAACTGGATTTACCAGTTAGGGGTAACAGGAGGTGATCGAGAAGGAAGGCTTTTGGTCTCTAGATGCTCAACAGATAAAGAACGTCTCATAGATGGGTTCCAAACCATCCCACCTATAACTTTTCTGCAGTACTGGCTGTTTACAGACCTGAAAAGAAATAAAAAAACTGTATGTGAATTATTTTGCATAGAAAACTTGAACAGAATAAAATATGCTTATGAAAGTCAACTGTAGAATTCATCTGTTTTAGAGACTCCCCTGTGCTCACCCCTCCTCACTTATGCATCTGCATTCTCAGAGAGCCATTTGCTGTCCTTCACTTGTGGCATTAAAGCTGCTTGTTACTCCCTGCTACAATGCTAATCACATGCCTGGGTAAAAATAAGTTTTTCTGAGCGCTATTTTTAACCCAATTGTGTTTGAGAAGATCGAGGGAAAACAGGAAATTCAGTATGTCCTATTGGCACCGAGTGCCTGACAAAATGTGTTTCAAACACGGGCAAAAGATTCTAGATGCTCCCTGTTAAAACTCGTAAAGGGGTAACAATTCACTAATGGCTTCACTGAGCACAGGACTACTTTAACCATCTACCTGCTGCCTCAGCAAATAAGGGCTACACCAGACCACTCTCTATTTCCAGAAGGAAGCCACATCTGAGTGATGTGTTCCTTATAGAAACAAACCATTAGAGAAAGAACTGACATGAAAAGGGGATCTCCAAGTCTGGACTGCTTCTTGTGACAAGAACCTCACAAGATAAGGGTTACATCAGAACCAGGACGTCAGCTAGGAAAGTAATAAAAATAACTTAAGTAGTGTAATTATACAGCACAAAGAAATTTTTAAGGTAGATAGAACTTGACAAACTAACTCTTATGCATCTTTTTACACAGCATTCCATAACACAAGCAGAGATAACATGCTTATCTTCAAGTTTACAGGCCTTCTCATGGAAAAGAAGCGATTTATCAGTTACAGAGAAATCACCTTTGGACTTCACTATAGAGCTGAAATGTCTCAATTTTACATAGCATAAAAAGAAAAAGTGGTGTATGCTGTGGATATTCCTCATGCTAATATCAAACCTTAACTATGCTTTGAATTGCACTTTTTTTTGTTTACACAAGAGAAAAAGCAACTCGTAACTTATTTTATATTGTGAAGTATTTTACATATCATTTTCATCATTTTAAAGCAAATTAATTCCTTCATCTTCAAAACATGTATTTTTAAAGCTTCTCCCAGTTTAAAAAAAAAAGAGAGGGGAAACTTAACATGAAGTGTCTACACATCAAAATCAGTTACCCATGTATGTTTTTAAGCTTAGTAAACACACAGTCTATGAACTAAGGAGAAGCTTTTGCCTGTATTATCCATTTCATTTCTGTAAGTCTTCTGAATACCAGTGACAACGTAACAACCACTCCGGTCTTCCACAAAAACAAAAGGGTTCTTTCAAAGAAGCCTTACATGGATGAAGCGGAGAGGGAGATTGGAAAAAGAGAACATGTTATGAAAAACGTATTTTGAAGAATTCCACATATTTCGCATTAATCAGCTTTCCTTTTTAAAAGTGCCTGTTCATGCATTTTCCAATGCAGGTGATTTTTGAGGTGCAATGTAACTTGTGTGATGGAAGCCAGAGCCTTAACCTCTAACCTTAACCCCAAACCACTAATCACAGAATCACTTGAAAAATATACTCTCTAGATATGTCATAAACAATCTCCTGATCTTCAAGTAGCTACTCCTCAGCAGCCAAATATGAAGATATTTCTCAGCAAACATACTGAAAGGCTGCCAATGCCTTTCTGGAATGGGCTGTAGTATCTTGAGGTGAGAGTTCCTTGCTCGCTTATGTTACCAAGGTTGTCCTTTGTGAAAAAATAGGTACATTTTTAGCTTTCAGCAAGGAATGAGACAGCGCCTAGGAAAGGTCATTCAGCATTCAGTCCAGAAACATTGAATGAACTTAGCTCAGAATCTGGGAGATGCAATTCAGCCTGCCCTTAGAATAAGGCTTACAGGCGATTTATACAACTCAGCAGCTTAATTTAAACGGAATTCCACTAGCACCTTAAGCTAAGAGAATCTAGCAGAGCAGAGAGATGTTCAAATAAGAAATCATACTGAAGGGTTGCAAGAGTTAAATTATTTGAACTGATGCAATAAAGGCTAGGACACCTGCCTCACACGAATGTAGAAGAACATACTACAAGAAAGCAACAAATTCCAGAGGAAAGCTTGTGATACTTAACGTGGTAAAACCTGAATGTAACCTACTTCAAAGCTAACAGAAATTGGATGAAGAGAATTATTGAAGACAAGTTAATTTTAAAACCTCCAGGGTTGTATGGTGTGGTTGGTGGCATTTTTGTTTGCATGTAGGTGTTTGATTTTATGGTTTGTTTTTTTTGGGGGGAGTGGTGGTGGTATGTGTGTGTCTTTGTTTTACTCAATACAAAATTTTGCTTTTTCTCATACGGGAGAATGCAAATCTCTTTTTTGGTTTCCACATGAGCTCAGAGTCATCCTTGAAAGTGAACATGGAAGTTCATGCTATCTCTTACAACATAACACAATCACCAACAAGTAGGAAAGTAAAAATTTTCAGTATACAACAGATGATTTTGGAACTGACTTGTTCATACCCTTTCTTAAATCTTTTGAGAAATTAATTTGCTGAGTGACTGTGAACAAATTGATAGGAACTACTGAAAATCTTTCAGAATTACTGTTGCTTGTTACGCACTTTCGCAGTCTCTGATAGTAAGGGTTGCTGAGTCATTTCTGCCTCATGTAGATCCTAAATTTCATGCTTATTGCTGGCATAAATAAGGCCAAAGAATGCCTTAGTACAGAGGATATCATTAAGCTGATGAACAAAGAACAGTTCTCCCTAGAGATTCCTTAAGAGCCTAAATAAGCAATTCACCAAAGATAATGCCTGAGAACATGAAATTACTTGCAGATAATCTTTCTATAATAACTTCTTTCAACAATGAAAACTATCCTGCATGCTACAGGCTATTAAGAAATTGTAGCAGTAAATTTGTCAAAAAATCAAATGTTTGTTAAAAATTAGAATGATACTAAACTGGTATCCTTTGGAACTCAGTACTCCTTCTTAACAAGCACTGTGCAATGCCTGTGTGTGCATGTCTGTATACAAACATCAGGATTTTTAATCTGTTTGCAAATTTGAGAGAAATAAAGGACTCCAGGATGTGACAATCCTACAAGCTTTGAGAAAGTCACTTGTTCAAAACCTTCACTATAGGAAGAACAAGTTCATATCACTCCACAGAGGAGCTAGTTCTCAAAACATGGATCTGTAAAAATTACAAAATTAGATTACTGTTTGTACTACTATTCTTTTTCACTTTCTTCAGCTACTATCTAGTACCAGGTGAAAATATGGAATTCCACTCCAGCAGAAAACATAGCATTTTATCAGCCTTCTCACTATTGGACAGCCCTCATGGGTTAACTGCTTCATCTACATGCAGTATCAGTCCACTTGGTATGCATTTCTGCAGTGCCTAAAGAGACACGACCGCATGAAAAGCCAGCCAGCCACCAAAGTCTAGGAAGCTATTTGAAGTATGATGACATCATTCAGAAGTTGGAAGTTTATCCAAATAGGAAAGAGAGAATCAGTCTGACAAATCAAATGTAAAGTTAAACCGTTAAGGGAACACACTGTCAAAAAGCCACAAACACGCACCACCCACAAACCAAAAGAAAGTAAGAAATACTTCTCCAAAAATCACCAGAACAAGCAGGTTTCTAGTGAGTCTACAGAGATTACAAATGATTAAAGGACCAATGAATCCTCCAAAATCTCACATTCAAAGAACAGAATAACACAAAGCTTTCTTTTTCATTCACTACTAATAAGAAAGATTTTTGATGTATTTCATGACAGATTTGTTTTCAGGGGTGGGGGGGTGTGGACAGGACACAGATGAGAATGACGACACGCAACATGACACATTTGTGGCTGACTTGCTGATGAATGAAACAACAGAACTAATCAACATCATGAAAGAAATCAGAGACTGATACTTACTAAAAAAATCTAAAAGCCTGTGAGATGACACAGCAGAACCACTTGAGTGTAACCTCCCATTTTAAACTAGTGATTTAATCTACTCAAGATTTTAAAAACACATTTGACAAGGTCCCTTAAGCCCATAAAGAAACTAAGGAGCTAGGGAATAGGGTCCTCAGAGTAATTACCTGTTCACTTGTGACATAAGAGAGAGAACAGGAAAAAATGTTTTAGATTTATAGTGAAAAAAGATCAGCTGTGAAGTCTTAGAGGGATATCTGTTGGGGCTCTTCTGTTCAACATATTCACTAGCGATCTAAAGAAAAGTAAACAAAGTTTGCTGAAGACATTAACCACACAAGATGGCAAAAATAAAGGTCAACTGTGAAAAAGTGCAGAAGGACATTACAACTTCAAGTGACTAGACAATAACCTAATGAAGTTTTATGAAGTTAGGGCCCAGTGGGTGCATATGGGAGGGAACAATGCCAACTTCATATAGCAAAATGACAAGACTCTGAAGTATTACTTTTCAGGAACTAGATCTTAGATACCCCTGTGAAGCTACCAGTTCCATGACTAGAAGAACCCAGCAAGGCAAATAAAAAATTATAAGTGTCACAAAAGTGACATCTTCAATATGTTGAAACAATACCAGTAAAACATACTTATATTCAAATACGTTTTCAGAAAATTACAAGAAATGTTCTATTGTAAAGACACCACACTGCAGAAACTGAAACCACAGCTACACAGCTTGTCAAATGGTTCACATACAGACTGGGACACGGCTGTGGGCTTAACTGAGCTCTAACACTCAAACTTGAGCTATTACTGACACAAATCCTCCCATTTCCATTACAAAGCAAAACAGACTTTCACACCATACTTACTTTGCTGGATTTCTAGAACCCAGGGTCCAATACTGGGACAATATCTTTCTTTCATGAGGTAGTGACTTCTTTGCCTGAAAAAATGTGTGATGCTCTACACAAGATTTCCACAGATTTTTGCATGCTCTGTAATTTAACATGTTGAAGGCAACAATATGCTCTCTGGATTCATTCTGTAACGGTAGGAAATACCATGTTTCAATATATACAAGCAGATCAAACACAGTAAAGAAGCTCATATATTAACACAACACAACAGTAACTGACTGCAATCTTTCAGCCATGTTTTCCCTACATCTATCAAAACAGTTAAATTTTTTTTTTTTTAAAGTAGGGTTTGTTATTTGAGCCTCGTGTACTGGAATCAAGTAATCTTTGTCAGTTCATGACAGTTGCTTCTAATTATCTTATGTAAAATGAAGTGTGCAAGTATAATGAAATTTTAACTCAGAATTTCTCGCAATATAGAAAACATACATCACAAAGATTTAATGCTAAACGGCACTTCTTAGATACCCTCTGTTGGCTGAATACCACTTGAAGCATTTTACACTACTCCAGAAGACAAATAAAAGGAAGTGTATAGTTATTTTTGTCAGCCTGCAGTACTGGTCTTTCAGTTGCCATAAAAATTGGGTTATCCAAACATCTCAATTATACTGAAAAGCCACAGTGTAAACATAAGGAATTAAGCACATCTAATATTCTGGTTTTAAATTTAGGTTTAAAACCAGCAATGAATCTTGCTCTCTAAGCCACAAGTACATTCTCCCCAACTGTTGTCACAGAACCTTCTGACAGTTACTAAGTGGGCTAAAAGTTTAAATGTGGATTTACAGCAGGATAAATACTTTCAGAAATATTGGAAAAAAGGCAGTCAAGTTTTATATTAACAAAATCTTTTATTAACAAAACCATATGGCTCACTAACAGGCTACCTTGCAAGTCATGCTATTAAATTGATGCACCATTTTAAAGATGGAGAGCATTCTAGTGGGATCCAAGGACATAGTGCCTATCATATTTCTCAAGTTCCAAAAAGAATGGTATTTTAATAGTTATCCAGAAATGAGGATTAGAGAAATTTATGACCACCAAGGTAAAGGGAACAATTCTCAATAGCTGAAGTGAGTCCCTTGCTATTTCAGCATCAGGGAAGAACTTTGATCAGAGATATGCCTATTCCATCCACAGAGAATTTGAAAGTATCTACAGCACAGCAAGTAAAACCATATTTCAACACGCAGAAAATGAAGTTGTTTTTAAGCACTAGATAAGCACACTGGATATAAAGTTTCATTGCTGGAAGCTTTAAAATGTTGCCTGTAAAACAGCATAGTTCCTATTCCAACCTTAAATCTTGCACCTTTCATTAAGTCTACATATCATGAGCTTTTGTAGTATCAGACATTCACTGATTCATCAGTCTTGCTCCTCAGTCCTTACTTCAGTAGAAACAGAAATTGCATACTTCTATCAAGCCACTGATCAACCGACTGAAGCAGCAGGAGGGTAAAAGAGGAGGTGAGTGGCAGGTTAGATAAGGTGAGTCTTCAGAACAGGGTCATAAGGAAAGAAAAAAGCAGTAAGAGAAATAAGAAGAATAAATCAATGAAACATGGCACATCCTAGATGACTGTGAATTCATAGCCTTTAAGAACTTTTTGCAGATTTTTGCAAAGAAATCTACATGACATACAAAACCCTGAAACATTATAGCCATGTCGCCATCTTTAGTAAAATCTTGACTACTAATACGCAGTAACTGCTCTGCTTTCCCCACCTTCTTCCACCGTCCTTACTTTCAGCCTCATTTACCTACTTCCTCCTGCACTTCCAAGCAAAAATTTGATAAATCCAAAGACTGATGTGACTTCCGTCATCCGCCCTCACAAACCCCTCAGGCAAGCCACCATTCTGGAGAAAACCCCTACTAGTCCAACTGCCGCCTCACTCCCATTGCACTGCGACAGCAAGCTTTTCATAGCAGAAACACTGAAATACCACAGGCACGCAGACTTGCTGCCCTAAATTCCAGGCACAGGGGGCTAACTGACAAGGATGGATATATCTGGAGATTTAATAGCACACCTGGTCTGCTTTTTCATATCTACTGAGAAAGAGTAAAAAGGTCACATGGCTGGCCTTATTTTTCCTACAGTCCTGTAGCTCTAAGCTCAATACAATGTGCATTACTGTAATCTCAGTGGGTTATGAAATAAAGAACTATGATCACTTAAGAGGAAATTAGTTAAAAAAATTCATGAGCCTTGAACTGTCATCATTTAACAAAAGCTTAACTGAACAAAATTTAAGAGTGCTGACCTCTTCAAAGGTGACACAGGTCTCCAGAAAGACAAATTCAACCTTTGACAGAAGTAAAGTCTTTATGCAATGAACACACTATTTTACATGGTCTTTGGGTCCAGTGACTGTTACATATTGACACTTTATCTCTCCATATTACAAAAAAACTGTAAGCATGCTCATTGTTACTAACCACTCTTGGAATTCTGTTCCTACATTTATTCTCACAGACACATTTGGAAATTGTTGATAATTGAATTTAATAAGACTCCAACCACTGATTTCTTCATACAGTGAAATACATTTGAACTGACTGAGACAAGTTTACATATAAATAATATATTTAGAAACTTACAGCTTGCAGAAAAACTTAAGACACCTCTATGATGGGTTAGGACACTATCTCAAAAGAGAAAACAGTTTCATTTGTGCATGCTATGTGTGTAAGCATTAGTGCAGTAACACTATCTCTAGATACTAACTTTGTCTACAAAATTTGTCTGAAAATTAAGAACGCATTCATACATGCACACTCCTCAAATTTGGGACATACTGACCAAACGGGGGGAGGGGAGGGGAGGGAGAAAAAAGAAGAGATGAAAATACTCTTATTTTGGGTAAAAAAAACCTCCCTAGTAATCTGTGTTCAGCAGACCCTCTAACTGACAAAGTTCAAGAGGTCTTGTAACACAACTCCTAGGAGTTTAAGAACTAGTTTACTACAAAGGCCTCTTACTATCTGAGTTCTGTCCTCAACTGAGTTAAAATACCTATGTAACTGCTGGTTATTAATTTCCATATTTTTCCTGTCATATTAAATATTCTCTTCCTCAAAAGATAGCTTAATTTATCTGTTCATATTGTGGCAGTACAATACTGTAATCAAGATAATTTTTACCTATTACATGGCTTAATATTACAACTGTTCTGCAAAAAGCACATAGCATTATGAAACCTACTCTTAAATTTTCTAGTGTACATGAGTTTTGTCACCCATCTTCATGCATTTTGCCAGCTTCTAAAGTGCTCCATGTTACATGCACAAGATGCATTATTCCCCCTTAGAACCTCATGTCTTACAGCTGCAGACCTGTCCTTTTCTCCAGGTACTTAACTTTCTCCCAAAACTCTGAGCCCCATAAGCAGAAGGGGCCTCACAAACTCCTCCTAGATAGGATAAGCAGCTGTTTAGCAGATTCACTGCAGTTAGGCACTCTACTGGGCATGGACAGCATCAAAGAAAAGAGCAGCAGATGTTAGCAAGAAAAGGGAAATATGCTAGGTTACAAAATACTGGAGAACGGATGAAGATCTGCATTTCCCCCAAGTCTCTAAGGGAGAAGAAACCTGTATATAGTGCAACAGACTGAATGTGAAAAGATTGGAAGGGAAAATGGAAAGGAATGCTGGAAAGGAAACAAAAGTGGAAATGAAGCAAGCATAAAAGGACCACAACAGCAAGGGCAAGTTAACAAAACAGAATTTCCAAGGCAAGTTGACACAACCAAGCCTTTTGTTGTCTTAACATTTAAGACAACAAAAACTGAATGTGACCACTTGAACAAAACAAAATGAAGTGACTACTTACATGTTTTTGCCGTTGTTGTATAAAAAACTTTTTCCTTTTAAAGGAAATTTTTAATATGTTCACCCTAAAAGAAAGAAACAAACTATGAAATACTAAAATACGTTTAGAGGAAAAAAAATCAATGAAAAAATAATACTGTGTACGGCAAGCTTAAAAGATTATAGCTGTTAAATATTTAATGAATAATATGCAGCCATGTCCTATGTTGAATGGCAAATAGGTATCAAGAAACTGAAAACAAAAATTTTAGCTAAGGAAAGGTCTTTTAAAAACTTAAGATTCTTCCTCATCTACTCTGTAAATAACTCACACAGCATTTCTCTCCCACCAAGTCTATTCTTGCAGCAAAAACTTGATGACATCCTTTACTAAGCTGCACAAACGTTAAATGTGTCAGGTCTGTATAACTTAAGAATCATACGACAACTGTGACCAAAGGAACAAAATTTAAGACCCTAATGACACAACAAGATTGGTCATACAACATCTGAAATTTCCCAGAGACTTCACAGAATTAGCTTCATAATATGAAAATATCATGTACTTGTATTAATAACTAACCTTTGTAGTTAAAGTCATAATTGTAGAAGGAATGAAACTGTAAGAATAAGTGTTAATATATTCTTCACTTCAATTATTAACATTGCTGGATAATTTATGTGGTAATTTCATACAGAACTGAACACCTGTTTTCTATATATACACAGTATGAATAAAGATTTTCTAAGGTAAGGATTACAGTTAGATTCGGTGCTCAAGTAATTTTCATTTTAATTATACGCTTACCGGTTTTGCTAAATTAAACAAACTTCTAAGTACCCACGCACCTTCCTACTGCAAAACAAGACTTGTCTAAAATACCTAAATTTTCTCCACAGTATTTCTACTTCAATAACTGAAAACGTACATGTTTTGGCAAAAGGAACCAATGACCAGTTAGAATGATATGGATGCATTGGGAAAGCTACTTAAGGTCTGATCAAGTCATATCTGCCTGAAAAACACCACCTACACACCATCAAAGGGTTTTGGAAGGTTGCTGCTAAAAGTTACAGAATATTCTCATCAACTGATAATGTTTCACAGCACCTTAGATCTCATCAGGTATGAACTATATTGGTGATTATCTCCATTTTTACCACAGTTTTTGCACCACTCCCAGCAAGTGGGTCAATGGCATATCATTCATTCCTCACTGGCCATGAGAGAGATGCACTTTAATTACAGAGCAACATTCCTCATTTGTGCAGGATATGTATATTTGTCAGTAACAAACAAGAAAGGTAGCAGAAGGAACAAGCCCCCCTCCTGCATAAAAGACATGGAAAACTGAATGTGTGCCCATTTCTGAAAATATTTTTATCCATCAATTACAGAACCGCAAAGAAACAGGAATTTAATTCACAACCTTCTTCAGCAACCAGGCAAATTGTTGTACAAGTTACTAGAAAGTTTAAGTCATATCCACCTCTCCTGTCAGGCCAACTCTTAAAACACTTGTGCCATCTGACTTGCTGCCTCAAATGGTAATTGTCTGTACTGCTCACCCAAAAGTTCTGGATTCTAAATTTCCCAATAAATCATATAAAATTTAAGTTGTATTTATGGAGATGCAACTCATTTATACATCAATCTTTTCTTAATCTTAGTGTTAGTCTACCTGAACTAGTACCACTCAAGTTTTGTGCTTCTGGTTCTTTCTTAACATGTTTCTTGATTTAGATTAAACCAATAAGTTTTTTTGAATCATTCTCAGCTTACACAGTTTCTGTCTTAATCTGTTTTTACCCTAATGTAGAGCCAGCAGAAATGCAGAACACAGAAAACTAAACTTGGACTAAGCAAAAACCCCTCCACTCAACAACAAAAAAGGTAGCCAGTATCCAGAAATACCAAAACTCTCTCAATCCCTCCCTCTTCTTTTTTCTTTTTTTAAAAAAACGAAAACACTAAACTTGATACCTGCATGACCACACAATCACTTCAAGTCAAATCAGAGCTTTAAGTATCTTTATTTTGATTCTCCTCTAAGTAGAGCATCCATCTCAATCCCATTAATTCTTCTTAAAGTACAACTAAATCTATTCTATTCAGTGACAAAGAACACTTGCTAATCTGGCAGTTTTCTTTAACATCAACCAAAAATCATTTGCAATGTTACGCCTAAAAGTTGAGTGAATGTGTGCATATAGCACAATCCACAAAAAATCCAAGAGATTAAGTTATCAAAGGATTTAGATTTAACAAGTGCATGAACATGCCACATCCAAAACATGATCTGAATAGAATGCAGTTATTCTAACTGGTGGCTTGGCTGCCCTTAGCACTCACCAATTATCTTTCCAGTGACCGTGCAACACTCAGAAATGATTAAATTTCAGTTTACTTGTAAAATGCTCAATACTTGTAGTGTATTAATAATGATACATCTTTGGGGTCCTGTCTTCCTCTCATTCACAAGGGTCAAAATAGATTTGTCACTTACAAGGCAACAGAATTATTCACTTCTGTTCAAACTGGCAGTTCTATCCTAGAACTTCGTACTAACAGCTGGTATTTTTGACTTGAAGCAAAAATGTTTCTACAGCTGAAAGTCTTCTATTTTGCCATTGGAAGATTCGGCAGGAAAGGTTTTGTCATATTTGCTTTGTAAGGCTCTGTCAAGTTGTTTTTTAAATTTTAACTAGCAACGTAGCATGCATTCCTCTAGCAGTTTCTCAGCCTTAATTGCTTCTAATATAGAGAGTGCTTGTATGTTTTTGCCATTAAAATAACATTTTACTTGCAAAACGAATTTGGAAATTATCACAAAACAGTTGAGCACCCCCAAGCATAACTTCCCAGAGCATATAAAACACTGCTTTAATTCCAGAGTTATTTTTTCAACCTGCCTTGACTTACATTGCCTCTGACTGATCAGTCAGCTCCTTACGTAGGTTGCTTTGATTGAAAGCCCTCCTTTTGCCAAGGCAGTACTCTCTCTCTGTTCCTGAAAACTTTTGGTCCCCTTTGACTACTACCATATGGCATAGTTGTACTGTTGTCACACACTAACACTGCTCAGTATTGCACCTGGTTTTGGAAAGAATGCTTTGATGGTGTTTGCTGCCACCTTGAGTTCTACCACGTTTAAGGTGAAACTTGCTCAGCTCGTAGGAAAAACTTCTTAATACAAATGGTGTTACACGAAAAGCCTAAATATGATTTAAATGTTGGGGTTTTTTTTCTTCGGCATATAAAGTTCTGTAAGGAATCTCCTTACCTGCACACTTTCAGGTCAACCAAGATACAGTAAATATCCAGGCATTACAGAAATATAAACTGCTTTGAGGTCTAAAAAGAAACTGAAAGTGTACACAACAGATATCGCACAGGTTGGTCTGCTCTGGTGATTTCCTTGTGTCACGGTTTAGCCCGGCTTGAAGCCAGGTGCCCAGAGCAAAGCCACTCTATCACTCCTCCTCCTCAGCTGGACGGGGGATGAAAAGTACAATGAAAGGCTCGTGGGTCGAGATAAGGACAGGGAGATCACTCACCAATTACTGTCACAGGCAAAACAAACATCACTTGGGGAAATCAGTTTATCACCGATCAAATCAGAGTAGAACAG
>Ga0181612_138843_pt1 | contig 26313 bp, 23 predicted proteins | sample HoacroProtozoa21_FD_119630 | JGI IMG/M metagenome (GOLD analysis project Ga0181612, IMG submission 119630) | Hoatzin crop microbial communities from Cojedes, Venezuel. Combined Assembly of Gp0051906, Gp0051904, Gp0051908
CTTGTCAAATTATTAAAAAAAACCGGATGCAGTTGCATCCGGGTTTTTTCGTTGTTATTCGCCGTCCGAGGAGCCGCTGTCACTGGAGGGCTCCGTGACCGCGTCCGTGGTGGACTGGGTCTGGGAGGTGGTGGACTCCGTGGTGGGCTCGGTGGTGGACTCTGTAGTGGAGGCGGTTGTGGCAGTGGTCTTACTGGAAGCCGCCTTCGTGGTGGTCTTGGTCTTGGAAGTCTTTGTGGTGGTGGACTTCGTGGTGGACTTGGTCGAACTGTTGGCCGACGTGGTTCCGCTGGAGGTGGATTCGTCTTCGTCCTCTTCCGTGGTGGAGGATTCCTCCGTCGTGTCGTCCTCGTCGTCGTCTTCGTCCAGGGTGATGCCCATGCGGGCTCTCAGCAGGTCCATGACGTCGTCCCAGCCCCTGGTCAGGAGCAGAATTCCGACTGCCAGCACCGCGAAGGTCAGCAGCGCGATCAGCATGATCAGCAGAGCGTGCTTAATGGACTGCTTTTTGCCCACCGCGTAGACTTCGCCGTTGTCGTCCTCATAGTACTCCACGCCGTCCTTGACCGGAACCAGCGGGACCGTGTCCTCCAGGTCCGAGCGGCCGGAGCTGTACCGGGCCGCGGCGTTGTAGGTCACGGCGTGGAAAACGTTCTGGACCTCGTGCAGTTCGTGGAAATAAAGCGTTTCCGTCTCCGGGTCGTAGTCGTTGGCCAGCTTGTCCTTCATGAAGGTCTTGAAGTCGAAGCCGGAGACCTCCGAGGCCAGGGCTTTCAGGGGCAGTGGCTCGCAATTGGCCTGCCGCATATACTCGGTAACGGTGTTCAGGTGCTTGACCTTGGCGCGGGATGCCGCGCCGTCCTCTGTCAGGTTGCCCAGTTTGCCGGGCAGTTCGAGGAAGTCACTGAGCACGCGCGTCAGGTACGCCCGGCTGACGGATTCCACACGGCTTTCGCTGTCGTGGGCGTACTGGTCGTTCCGGATATCCAGAATCTCCCCCAGGGCGTGGTTGAGGTCGATGTATTTGTTGATCTTCTCGTTGCGGGTCCCGTTGTAGCGGGCCAGAACATGCTCGAAAAAGCCATCGTCATGCTGAGCGAACTGGTACAGTTTGATGGACCCGGAGATGTCGATGCCTTTGATGAAGAAGTCGTGGCAGAACTTCATGTACTGCGGGTCCGTCAGGTTGGCCGTGCGCAGTTCGTAGAGTTCCCGGATCTTGTCGAATTTGCCGGCGCGGAGGTTGCGCATGGCCTTCTGCAGGGACGCGTATTCGTCCAGTTCCAGCAGCTCCGCGGCCTTGGCCGTGAAGTCTTCGTCCGCCTCGAACAGCATCCAGTCCGGGTTCAGGATGGGCCGGAACTGGAACTCCTTGCCGTCGAAGCAGGAGATCTTTTTCTCATAGCTCATCATGGAGAGGAAGAACGTGTCGTAGCGTCCTTCGTCGTCCCGGGCGTCCTCAAAGGCAAGTTCCCCCAGGAAACGCCGAAGCGTCCGGAGGCCGTTGCTGATCCACTCGTTGTATCGTTGTGCCTCGAAGGCACTGACTGACCTTGCCATTCTGGTTCCCCAATCTTCTAAATGGTTCTAATAATTGCATACAGTTTACCAAAAACCGTCTGGGAATACAAATAAAAGACCGCGCAGCCGGTTCTATCTCAGCAGCACGGTCTCCGATCCTTCGAAGAACTTTGGGGGCGTTCTCGTCCGGACGATCCGATAGCGCAGGGTCGCGACCCCCTGCACTTCAGTAGATACCGGGCGAAATTCAAAAGGTTTAAAATTCCTCAAAAAAATTCGGCAGGCGCGGGGCCTGCCGAATTTTGGGGTACCTTAGTTGCCGTTTCCGAAACCGTATCCGTACCCGTAGCTGCCGGAACCGGAGCCACCGTTCTGGAACGGGTTCACGAACTGGCCGTCCTCTTCTTCCTCTTCTTCACTGCTGGAGGAACTGGAGGTGCCCTTGTCCTCGATCAGGGTGATTTCCACGTCAAAAGTGGAGACCTTGTAGTCACTGTCGATATGGGCAATGGTCAGGGTGAGTTCGTCACCCGGCGAGGATTTGTTGATCAGGTCGAGCAGGGTGCTGGACTTATCCAGGTCCTTGCCGTTGACGCCGATGATGATGTCACCCACTTCAACGTCCGTACCGGAGAACACGCTGTCGTCGTCCATGGCGGCAATGATGATCGAGCCGGACGGAAGGTCGTTCATCTGAGCGATCATGCTGTAGGTCTGGTTCGAGCTGATGGACAGGTACTGGATGCCCAGTTTGGCACGGTTGGTGACGTAGCCGTTGTCCATGATGTCGTCGACGATCTCCTTGGCTACGGAGATCGGCACGGCAAAGCCCATGCCCTCGTAGCTGTCTTCGACGATCTTCGACGAATTGATGCCGATGACCTGGCCGTAGCTGTTCACCAGGGCGCCGCCCGAGTTGCCGGGGTTAATGACCGCGTCGTGCTGGATGCACTCCATGGTGTAGCCCGACTCCGAACTGGAGATGGGGCGGTCAATGGCGGAGACGATGCCCGCCGTGACGGAGCCGTAGAAGGCGGTGCCGCCCGGGTTGCCGATGGCATACACTGGCTCGCCGACCTGAAGGACGGTGCTGTCCCCGAATTCGGCCGGGGTCAGGTCCGTGCCCTTGATGCTGCAGACACCGACGTCCGTGCGGGTGTCGTAGCCGACGACCGTGGCGTCATACGCTGTGCCGTCTTCGGTCTGGATCTGAATGCTGGTGCCCGATTCGTTCAGAAGGTGGGCACAGGTGACAATATAGGTGCGGTTTTCGTCTTCGTCCACGCTCATGACGATGCCGGAACCCTCTCCGGCAAGGTCTCCGCTGGACGAATAGATCTCCACGGCAATGACCGACGGCTTGACCTTGGCGGCGATCTCCACGCTGGACAGCGTGCCGTCCGTGTTGGAGGAGTCGTAGGTCTTGGAGTCTCCGATTTCAATGGAGTCCTCGCTGCTGGTCTGCACCTTGTTGGCACTTTCCGTGCTCTTCTTTTCGGTCATGTAGTAGATGCCAAAGGCGGCCAGGGCAATGACCGCAATGGCCACGATCAGCACGATAAAGACTTTGGAGCCGGACTTGCCGTCCTTGTCCCCTTTGTCCTTTTTGTTTTTGTCTTTTTTCGGCTTCTTGGTCTTTTTGACCTCTTCCGTGTCATTCACCGGTTCCATGTCCGGCGTCTGATCGGTGTTGAACGGGGTCTTTTCTTCCATCTTGGAATCACTCCTCAAAACTGATTTCTGGATGCATCGGGATCCAGAACGAGAATGTGGTGAATCCGTTCTCACTATCCACGCGAATTTCTCCGTTGTGAAGCTGGATGATGTCACGCGCCAGGTTCAGGCCGAGGCCCACGCCCTTGACGTGCTCGCTCCGGGACTTGTCCACCTTGTAGAACCGTTCGAAGATGCGGTGCAGGTCCTCCGCCGGGATCCCCTTTCCCGTGTTGGAGATGGCGACCGTCACGCGTTCGTCATCCTGGCGCATGCGCACCCGGATGGTACCGTAGTCTTCGGTAAACTTTACGGCGTTGTCGAACAGGTTGTAGCAAACCTGGAAGAGCATCTCTTCGTCTCCCGGGACCTTCACCGAAGGCATGGTGTCGAATCCTTCAATGAAGAATCCGGCCTGGTTGATCGAGTTCTCAAACCCGAGCAGCGCCCGGAAGAGGAGCTCGTTCATGTCCACTTCGGTGTAGTTGAGCTTTTCTTCGCCCACTTCAATTTTCGAAAGCGTCAGCATGGTGACGACCAGGCGGGCGAGCCGCTTGACCTCCTTACTGACGATGGTCAGGTAATGCCGCTCCTGGGTAAACGGGATGGTCCCGTCCAGGATGCCGTCGATAAAGCCCGAGATGGTGGTCATCGGGGTCTTCAGTTCATGGGACACATTGGAGACGAAACTTTGTCGGGAGTCCTCCAGCACGCTGAGGGATTCGGCCATGCTGTTCAGGGATTCCGCCAGTTCGTCCATTTCGCCGTCCACGCCCGTGATCTCGATGCGTTCGGAGAAGTCGCCCTTGGCATACTGCCGGGTCAGGCGAGCCATTTCCTGCAGCGGATGAGACAGGTTGTAGGCAAACAGATAGGCCACCATGAAGGTCAGCAGAAGCGCAATGAGCGCCGCGCCGAAGAACAGCTTCAGCATCTGCTGAATGAAGGGCATCAGGCTGGAGTACACCGGTGCTACGGCGTAGACGTAGCAGAGGGTCTCCCCGTCCGCCTCCACTTTCTGGCCGACAATAAAGTTCCGCCAGTTATACAGTCCGTCCAGCTGGGCAATGGTGTCATAACTGGACGTCGTGGTCTTGTTTAAGATTTCCTGCGGCATGACGTAACCGTCGTGCACGGCGCATTCGCCGTTGGACAGGACCTCCATGTTGGTGTCGATGAGGTCCTTGCACAGGCGGATTTCGCCCTCCGGGTTGGTGATAAAGACATCGGCGTCGATGGCTTTGGACACCAAATGCAACATGTTGGCCACCAGCAGGTTGGAGTTGTAGTTGTCCGCGTCCATTTTGCCGGTGGACACGAGGTCCACGATTTCCCCCGAAATCTCATTCGTGTTGTTGCGGAGTTCGTCCACGGTGTCGTTCTTCGTGTAGTTGATGAGGAAGTAGAAGAACATGACGCCCAGAAGGACGATACAGAGGAGTACTGCCGTCAGGGAAAAGGTCAGATAGCGCCGAAAGAGGCGATTTTTCTTCGCCGCCTTCGGCTTTTTCTCCTGTTTTGCCATGGATTACTCTTTGGTCTCGAACTTGTAGCCGACACCCCAGACCGTCTTCAGTTCCCACTTGTCCGAAACGCCTTCCAGTTTTTCGCGGAGGCGCTTGACGTGGACGTCGACGGTACGGGAATCTCCGTAGTAATCAAAGCCCCAGACTTCGTCCAGCAGCTGGTCCCGCGTGAAGACGCGGTTCGGGTTGCTGGCCAGATGGTAGATCAGTTCGAGCTCTTTGGGCGGCGTGTTGACCACTTTGCCGTCCACTTTCATCTCGTAGTTCGTCAGGTTGATCGACAGCTTGTCATAGGTGACCTGCTTCACTTCGTCCGCCGGGGATTTGGTGGTCCGGCGAAGGACCGCTTTGACGCGGGCCATGACTTCCTTGGTGTCAAACGGTTTGACCACGTAGTCATCCGCACCGAGTTCCAGACCGAGGACCTTGTCGAAGGTTTCGCCCTTGGCGGTCAGCATGATGATCGGCGTGTCGGCCGTCTTCCGGATCTCCCGGCAGACCTGCCAGCCGTCCATCTTCGGGAGCATGATGTCCAGAAGGACGATATCCGGGTGAAAGTCGTTGAAGGTTTTGACGGCGCTTTCTCCGTCATAGGCGAGGGATACGTTGTATCCGTCGTTCTCCATGTACAGCCGGAGCAGTTCACAGATGTTTTTGTCGTCGTCGACGACGAGGATTTTTCCTACGCTCATAGTGTCCTCCATCTAAGAATTCGAATTATGACAAAACAACATAAAAAATACTTAAAGTCATAATCATGTACTAAATATGGTTATCAAATAACTATTTAACCACAAAATGTCCAATCTGTAAATATGAACAAAACCAAAAAAATAAGGACCGCCCGTTTCCTTCGGGCAGTCCTTTTTGCTTTTTCTGAGTTGGTTACGCGGCAAGGCCGGCGCTGCGGAGCCAGACATCCTTGTCATGGTTCGGCTTCGTCTCCTGGTAGACGCCGACGTACGGGACGTTCTCCGTGCGGTGTTCGCGGATGGCCGCTTTCTTCGTGAAGATCATTTCCAGAGCATACAGTAAAGTTTTCATTGTGCAAACGCTCCTTTCGTATTGTGATTTTATGGGAAGCGCCGCGCATTTCATTTGGCGGGCTTTCTTATCTCGTTTGCAATACTAGATTAAATCAATTCATTTATTTTGTCAACCATTTTGTTGAAAAAGTTTTCAAATTGTGCCAAACGAATAAAATTCCGCTCCCGGAGGAGCGGAATTTGTACGGTTTGGTTGTTCAGGGAATCAGCAGAGCGCGCTGGATCAGAGCCAGGACCGCGGCCTGCAGGAACAGAAAAATTGGCATCGTTATGGTAAATTTGGCCTTTCGCGTCTTGTGGTGGAACACATACATGCCCAGCCAGCCGCCGAGCGCGCCGAAGACGGCCGAGCACCCCAGGAGCACCCGCTCCGGGATCCGCCATTCGCCGGCCACAGCCTTCTTCTTGTCCAGGCCGAACAGGAAAAATACGATCACGTTCCAGGCCACCAGGACCACCAAAAGGATCATCCATGCGGATTCCATGTCGGTTTTCCCTCCCCTGTCAAAGTCTTGAAATCTATTGTATCAAACTTCCCGCGATTATGATATAATGGCCCGTGCATTTTATGATTTTCAGTTAAGGGAAGCGTTTCGTATGATTTACAACAATGTCCTGGAGGCCGTCGGCCACACCCCGATGGTCCGCCTGAACCGTCTCACCGGCCCGGAAGACGCCGAAGTCCTCGTCAAATTCGAGGGCGTGGAGATCGGCGGCTCCATCAAGACCCGCGTGGCTCTTGAAATGATAGAAGCCGCGGAACGGGACGGAAAGATCGGCCCGGACACCCTCATTGTGGAGCCCACCAGCGGCAACCAGGGCATCGGCCTGGCACTGGTCGGCGCGGTCAAGGGCTATAAAGTTCTCATCATCATGCCGGACTCTGTATCCAAAGAACGCCGCAAACTGGTCACCCAGTATGGCGCGGAAGTCAAGCTGGTCCATGACCGCAACAACATCGGCGAATGCATCGAAAAGTGCATCGCCCTGGCGCATCAGATGGCCGAGGAAGACCCCAACATCTTCATTCCGGACCAGTTCTCCAACCCCAACAACCTGAAGGCGCAGATGGACCACACCGCCCTGGAGATTTTGGAGGACGTCGGCGGACCCATCGACGGCTTCTGCTCCGGCGTCGGCACCGGCGGCACCCTGACCGGCATTGGCAAAGTGCTGAAAGAGCACAACCCGCAGATCCGAATCGTGGCGTGTGAACCGGAAAATGCCGCCATCCTGTCCGGCGGCAACATTGGCACCCACCTGCAGATGGGCATCGGCGACGGCGTCATCCCCGACATCCTGGATCAGTCGATCATCGACCAGATCCAGATCGTCACCGACGAAGAGGCCCTGGCTGTCACCAAGGACCTGGCCGAAAAAGAAGGCCTCCTGTGCGGCATCTCCAGTGGCACCAACGTCTGTGTGGCCCTGAAGCTGGCCCGCGAACTCGGCCCCGGCAAGCGTGTGGTCACGGTCCTGCCGGACACCGGAGAACGGTACTTCAGCACGATTTTGTTTGAATAAGTCAAAAGGCTTTCCCGGTTGGGAAAGCCTTTTTTGTGTCTTTTATTCTCCCACGTCGATTTCCAGCAACGTGCAGAGCGTGTGGTCTTTGCCATAAATGGCCATACGATAGGTGTCCGTGGTGTCCGGAGTCACGGGCTGGGCCGCCTCCTCCGGTGCCACCCGGGCGCAGGTGACCTGGATAGGGTCCCCTTCGTGGAGCGGTGCCTTGTAGAAGATGCGGACGCCGGTGTAGTGGTCCCGTGCGTAGACCTCCTCCGGCAGCGCCTCCAGAGCATACGTCAGGTACGGCACGTTGTGGACATGGCTGTTGAAGTCCACGTCCCCGCGCCGCATGACGACCTCCGTGGAGACGGCATCCTCCCCCGGCTCCTGCAGCCGCATCCGACCCGTGAACAGCACGCGATCATCCGGCGCGTAGGCATCCAGCAGTTCCTGCGATATGCGGACAATGCGGTTGACCGCAATGTCGAACTTCGCAAACGTGGACATGGCCTGCACGATCTCTTCGCCGTCTTCGCCCAGGATGACGTAGTTGCGCGGCATCTTGGAGAGGCGGCCGACGTCGTTCACCCAGGTGCGGATGGTCAGCGCCTCCCGGTGCAGGGGCTGCCGGAGGATACGGATGCGCCAGTCGGTGATCAGCCAGCCGATGCCGGTCTGGGCGTCCTCGATGGCGTCGTCCTTCACGGTGTCCGCCTGCGCGTTGCCGGCATTCATGAGCAGTTTCATGATGCCGTCCGGCAGGAGTTTTCCGTTTTTGTCGCTGTCCTCCAGCTGAGCGGTGTACGTTTGCGAAAATATCATTGTGGTCTGGTTCCTTTCAAAAGCCGCCCCGGCAAGACCGGGGCGGTATTAATTTGCGTGCGCGGATCAGACTTCCGCTTTCCACAGGCCGTGGAGATTGCAGTACTCGTACGCGGCAACAGGTTCGTCTCCCTCCGCAAGGGCGAAGACGGCTTCCGGAGCGTCACCGGGTTTGAGCGGTTTGCGCTGGTTGCCCTGCTTAGTCTCCAGGGCGACCCACTGGATGGAGTGCTCCTCCAGCATGGGATGTGCCACGCTGCCGACTGCGACTTTCACGGTGCTGCCGTCCACCGTGATGACCGGCACGTGTTTTTCACCGGCCGCGTCCGTGGAGTTGGCTTTCAGTTCTTCCATGGGCTGGCCACAGCAGGACAGCGTACCGCCGCCCGCATGAACGACGCCGACAATGTTTCCGCAAAGTTTGCAGACGTAGAATTTCATATGGTGTACCTCCAGTTAAAATTTCCGAATGTGGGTTTCTGTTCCAATAAAGACAGTATCATTATACTCAATATCCGGGGTTTATTGAAGACTGTTTTTGCCCGGTTCGGCAGTTTTTTGGGCCCCTTCAAACGGCTGTTTTGTCCGGTGCCCCGGAAGCGATTGTACAGTTCAATCCCTTTACGCTGACAGCTGTCACTGTGTGATTTTTCGATGCCATATTTGGGATTTTCTTTTATGTTAAAACAACATCTTGGGGGTTTTTGAGGGGTGTAAAGTTGGAAACCTGTACAAAAACTCTTGAAAATTCCGGAATTTCGTTGGGAAACCTCCTCATTTCGAAGGTTTTTATTGACTTTACGAAATGAATTGATTAAAGTATATGATATAAGCAAAGGTGTGACTACAAGAACAAGCGTTTTTGCAAAAATGAATGAAAGGAATTTGATACCATGAAAAAAGTTCTTGGACTCGTTCTTGCACTTGCACTTGTGTTCACCATGAGCATTTCTGCTGCTGCCGCGGGCATCTCCCTTGGCAGCCTGCTTGACACCGCTACCGCTACTGCTACCGAAGAGGAAACTGATGAAGAAGAGACCGACCCGGTAGAAACCGAAGCTCCGGCCGAAGAGACCTCCGAAGCTGCTGCTCCCGCAGTCGTCAACACCGGTGATGCCGGCGTTGCCACCGTGGCCGCTGTTGCTGCTGTCTCCGCCGCTGCTTTCGTTATCGCCAAGAGAAAATAATCCTGGCATAACACCAGTACCAACCTGAGACCCCGGCCGGAACCGGGTTTTCGGTTCCGGCCAAACAGAAGCCTGCAAAAACGGTCGTCTTGTCGAAATCACGCGCTTTGTTTATTGTGTAACTGTTAATTAATGTTTACAGACGGGAAGCCTGGATTTTTGGATCCAGGCTTCTTGCCTTTTTATAAATGGTATAGTCCTTCCACCAATTGTGAACAAAAAATGGACAAAAGGTTGTTCCCAATGTGCAACAAAATCGTCGCTTTGCCAGTTGCCAAATTCCCCTTTTAATATTAATATATGTAATATAACGTGCGGCAAACATATATCTTGTGGTTTATGTTCCCACTGTTACGAAATGTTGTTTTTTCTTAAAAAATTGTTCACATTTTGGTTGACAAATGGAAGGTCGCGCGTTAAAGTATTACTCGTAAGCAAATGGGGCCCGCACAGGGAACGCCAAATTGCATTAATTTTGACGAAAGGAAATGATACCTATGAAAAAGATTCTTGCACTCGTTCTTGCACTTGCATTTGCGTTCGCAATGAGCATTTCTGTCTCTGCCGCTGGCCTTGATCTTGGTGACCTTTTCAACACCGCTACCGAGACCACTACCGAAGAAGAAGAGACCGATGCTGAAGAGCCGGACGACGAAGAAGAAGAAGAGGAAGCTCCGGACGAGGAGACCTCTGAAGCTGCTGCTCCCACCGTCGTTAACACCGGTGATGCTGGCGTTGCTACCGTAGCCGCTGTTGCTGCTGTCTCCGCCGCTGCTTTCGTTATCGCTAAGAGAAAGTAATTACACTTTAACTTTTATCGTTAACACCAATTGAATTTTGGGCAGAAACCGGTTCGCCGGTTTCTGCCATCCCTTTAAAATGGCGTAAACCCCATGGAAAAGCTTACATGTAAATATTAATTAATGCTTACAAAAAGAACCCCGGATCATTCGATCCGGGGTTTCTTTTCGCTTTGTTTTGGTTTACTGGGCAACGCCGTTCTTCACGGTGTAGGTCTTCGCGTAGGTGTAAACCTTTCCGCTGAAGGACTTCTTCCATTTGCCGTTCTTGACGTAATACATCTTGCCGGATTTGATCTTGGCAAGGCCGGTATACGTGGTGTTCAGCGTGCCGTCATCCAGGTAGGTGCCCCAGCCGCTGGAGCCCTTGGTCAGGGTCGGCATGTCACTGGCGCTGCGGGACCAGTTCTTTTTGCGGTTGCTGCCCTTCGGGAGGGCCTCCACAATGTGGTTGGCAATCATCCGGTGACCTTTGATGGTCGGGTGAGGATCAAAGCCTTCGGACAGGCTGGACGGAGTCTTGTTGGATCGGACCTCAGTATCCGTAATGTCCGCGTAGTAGTACTTGCCGGGATATTCGTCCACGTAGCTCTCTTTCTTGGAGTTCATAGCCAGGTAGAGGGGCTCCAGGAGCCCGCCTAAGAGCTTAATGCCGGATCCGGGTGGAATCTCCCAGTCGCCAAACGGCGCGTACGTGCTGACGGCCACGATGGTGACGTCCGGGTTGCATTCGTAAATGCCTTTGACCACTGCGTCGTAGTTTTTGATCATGTCCGTAAAGGACTTGTAAAGAGCTTCCATCAGGTAGTAGACACTCTGCGGAGCAGTGAGGACGTACGGGATGGCTGCGTAGGCGGCCGCTACGGCCTCTCCTACCGTGCCGAAGTCACTGAGCCAGTCGTAGACGTCGTCCTGGTAATCGTCGCTGAGAGCCTTACCCTGGTTAATTTTATACACCGCCGCCAGAAGCGGATGGTAGGTGTCGTTCAGGCCGCATTCCAGGGTGACCAGATCGGAGGCCGCCACTTTTTTGCGGTACTCAGCGCGCTGGGCTTTGACGTCGTCGGCATCATACGGAGTGCCGGCCGCTTTCTGCCAGGTGCCGTCCTTGTCCATGCTGTCTCCGTCAAAGCTGTCGTCGAACAGGATGCGGAGCTCCGCGGTGCGGAAGCCCGGCTGACAGAGCGGATAGAAGGTCTTGGCCTGGACGTAGTCCGCCACAATGGACGGATACGCGCCTTCAATGCGCTGCTTGACGACGATCAGGCGGTTATACTTTTCGTAGTCCGGCATGGAAAAGCCGGCGCCGATGCTGTCCCCCAGCGCGGTGTAGGTTTTGTACCGTTTCACGGTTGTCTTCGAGGCAGCCGAAGCAGAGACGGCCAGGACGGAACACATCATGACCAGTGCCAGTGCCAGAGAAAGCAGCCGTTTTGACAACTTCATTTAAAATTCCCCTTTCAAATGGTTGTTTCAATCCAAACTGTCTTCGCCTTGTTTATACTTTACCGTTTTTGACCGTGTAGGTCTTCTTGGAGGTGTACACTTTACCGGAGAACGACTGTTTCCACTTGCCGTTCTTCACGTAGTAGATCTTGCCGGATTTGGTCTTGGCAAGGCCGGTGTACGTGTTGTTAAAGGTGCCGTCTTCCAGGTAGGTTCCCCAACCCTTCGAGCCCTTGGAGAAGGTCGGCATGTCCGCATAGTTGCGGGACCAGTTGGTCTTGCGGCTGCCCTTGGGAAGCGCGCTGATGATCTGGTTGGCAATGTACTTGTGGCCTTCCATGGTGGGATGCGGGTCAAAGCCCATGGTCTTCCAGCCGCCGGCAGCGTTGTACTCCGACAGGCTCTGGGTGCGGACTTCGGTGTCACTGGTGTCCACATAGTAGTAATTGGAATAGCTGGACTCCAGGCTCTTCGCATAACCGTTCATGATGAGGTAGAGGTCTGCGAACAGGTACCGGAGCAGTTCGATTCCGGAACCCTCCGGGATCTCCCAGTCTTTTTCCGGGTTGTAGTTGCCGACGGACACGACGGTGACGTTCGGGTTGCATTCGTAGATGCCGTCGATGATCGCCTTGTAATTCTTCACAAAGTCCGTGTGGAGCTGGACTTCTGCCTCGGTCATGTACAGGACAAAGACCGGAGATTTCACGGCAAAGGCCAGAAGGTCGTAGACCGTCTGCATCATTTCGCCCAGGGAGCCAAACTGCGACAGAAACTCTGCGACACCTTCTTCAATGTCCTCATTGGAACCGAACTGACCGAACCGGTACATGGCATACATAAGCGGAACCCAGCAGTCGTTCTGGCCGATATGGACCGTGACCAGGCTGGAGTTCTTGACCGCGTTGCGGAATTCGGAACGCTGGGCCTTGAGGTCATCCACGCCGTAGTCGACGCCGGACAGCATCTTGTAGTAGCCGGAGGTGTCGATTTCGTCACCGGACCAGCTGTCATCGAACAGGATGCGCAGTTCCGAGGTGCGGAAACCGGGCATGCCGAGGATGTAGGCTTTGTCGGCCTGGACCCAGTCCGCAATAATGGACGGATACGCGCCCTCAAAGCGGATCTTGGCGGCCACAAGTTTGCCGCGTTTTACATAACCCGGGGTCGAGTAGCCGCCGGGGATACTGTCTCCTAATGCCGTATAGCTAGAGTAGCGTTTTACACTAGTCTTGCTGGCCGCTGCCGCGGAAACGCTGAACAGCGAGGCCATCATGACGACAGCCAGAACCAGGGACAGAACTCTCTTTGAAACATTCACCGAAGATGTCTCCTTTCAAAATGGGTTTGCCAATCCAAACATAGACCCAATCTAAATCATCTTAAAATAATAATATTAATAGAATATTAAAAAAGCCACAATTTGAGCCAAAAATTCGTGTCACAATCGGTTTGCTCTGCGAACATTTCCCGGTTGTTCAACAAATTCTCCAATCTGTCGATTTTCAGGCATCCGGCAGAGTGCGGTACAGGGCCGCGTTATGCCGCGCGAATATAATTGACTAAGAGTTCTCCGGTGAACCGGAAGATATCGATGTCGGTGACCTTGTTGTCAAACTGCTGATAAATACAGGTCCCGGTGTAGACGTTGTGAATGAGCTGATAGACCTCATAAATGTTGATGTCGGATTTAATGGAGCCGTCCTCCTGGCCCTCCTTCAGGGCACTCAGGAGGGGCATGGGGATCTCCTGATAGAACTCCTCCCAGAACTTCGGGTCATAATATTCACTGCTCCGAGTGGGGTCCGAAGACAGGAGGAACATTTCCCGCGTGTAGGTGTACCACTCCGGGAACACCGTATAGACCCGCACGTACAGTTCCAGGCATTTCTGGAACTTGGCAAGCCCGGTGTCCTCTGCGGTGGTCTCCTCCTGCAGCTGACGCATGAAGTCCGTATAAAACGTCATCAGAGATTCCTGCCAGACCCGTGCAATCAGCATCGGTTTGTTCTGAAAATACCGGTAGATGGACATCTCCGACAGATGCACCTCTTTGGCAATCTGCGCAATCGTAGTCCGGGCGATCCCGTTTTTTACAAAGAGTGCCTGGGCCGCCCAGATGGTGCGCTGGATATTCTGTTGTCGGTCTTCTCGCTGATGCATAACTGTTGTCTCCACTAACACTTTTGGCGTAACAGCGGACGCCGGCATCTATTAATACAAACAATTCGTGCGAAAAAAATGTTGCAAAATCGCGCGAAAAAAATGCCGAAAAACGGCAGTACTTCAGTCTGCACGAGCAGTATACGGAAAGCCCCTCGTTTTATCTGTAACTGCAGTCACACTTCAAACGGTTCCGTTCCAGAATAAAGCGAACAAAAGCCCCGAACTGTGCACGAAAAATAAAAAAACCACTTCTCCGAGGAGAAGTGGTTTTATTGGCGCGCCCGGAGGGACTCGAACCCCCGACCTTCTGGTTCGTAGCCAGACACTCTATCCAGCTGAGCTACGAGCGCACAACTGCGTTTGCGGCAGCGCCGCTTCACAGCAAATGATATGTTAACACACTGCCTTTAAAAATGCAAGATTAAAATGGGCGATAATTCGGGTCCAGTTCCATCAATTTTTCGCGGATGGCCAGGAAGTCGTCAAAAGCGGCCGGTTTGTTGGACGCGTTGCGCAGGAGCGCGGCCGGATGGAAGGTGCCCATCATCCAGATGCCGCCCTTTTGGACGAACTGGCCGTGCTGCCGGGTGACCCGGAAGTCGGGGCTGATCAGCCGCAGCGCGGCGACCCGGCCCAGGCATACGATCATCTGCGGTCGGATCAGGCGGGTCTGCTCCCGCAGCCACTGGATGCAGAGGTCCTGCTCGTCGTCCTGCGGGTCCCGGTTGCGGGGCGGGCGGCATTTGACGATGTTGGCAATGTAGACGTCCTTGCGCTCCAGTGCAATGGCCGCCAGCAGTTTATCCAGGAGCTGTCCGGACGGGCCGACAAATGGCTCGCCCTGAAGGTCCTCCTGTTCGCCGGGGCCCTCCCCCACAAAGAGCAGGGATGCCTGCGGATTCCCGACGCCGAACACCAGGTTTTTGCGCGTGTCGGCCAGGCGGCACTTGTGGCAGTTCAGACACTCCGCCTGCAGCGCCTCCATGCTGGCATACATAGACAGTTTCCCCCTCTTTGATGTAGTTTCTGACTTTCTGTTTATGGTATACTTTGATTATACAATTTCAAGGGGGAACACGCAAAAATGTCCATTCGCAACAATGACGACCGCGTCGAGCGGCTCAAAAAGGAAGTTGACGAAAACCGCGCTGTTATCAATGAGCTGAAGGCGGAGCTCAATCCGTCCGCGGAGCCCGCCTCTCCGGATGGCTCCGCCGCCGGGGACCTTCACCGGGCCACCTACACGGTGAAGAGCATTTTCCGCCAGGCGTTCAATCTGGAAAACGACACGGCGCCTTATGATGTCATTAATGACCGGCTGACGGCCGGCGGGCAGATCACCGGGTCCAACCTGGCGGTTCTGTTCCTGGCCATTGTCATTGCGTCTGTCGGCCTCAACATGAACTCGACGGCCGTCATTATCGGCGCCATGTGCGTGTCTCCGCTCATGGGTACGATCCTCATGATGGCGCTGTCGGTGTCCACCGGGGACTCGCAGAAGTTCAAAAAAGGTGCCTTTGGTTTTGGCTTCCAGGTGATCACCGCGCTGGCCACGTCCACCATTTACTTTTTGATTTCCCCCATCAGCACCGCCACGTCGGAGCTTCTGGGGCGCACCAGCCCAACCATTTACGACGTGCTCATTGCTGTCGCAGGCGGCCTGGCCGGCATCATTGCCAACACGCGGAAGGACTCGTATAACACGGTCATCCCCGGCGTGGCCATTGCCACGGCCCTGATGCCGCCGCTCTGCACCTGCGGCTACTCGATTGCCAACGGCCACTGGAACATGCTGGCCGGTGCCGCGTTCCTGTTTGTCATCAATGCCTACTTCATCTTCCTGTCGGCCACGGTCATCCTGTACATCCTGGAAGTCCCGAAGGTCGGCCAGGTGTCGGAGGCGCGGATGAAGCACACGCGCAACGTGCTTATCCGCAACGCGGCCATCATCCTGGTCATCAGCATTCTGCTGGGAATCAACCTGGTCCGCACCACCAACTCCAAGGACAACCAGACCGCCGACCAGGTCACGTCCATGACGGTCTCCACGGCAGACGTCACCGAACAGCTGGAGATCCTCTTCCCGCAGATCGAATCGGTCCAGGTCGGCCAGCTGGAGAAGGTCGGGGACGACGGGAACACCATCACCGAAAACATCATGGTCCTCAGCGTGTCGGACGACCTGAGCGAAGAGGAAAAGGACCGTCTGTCCGCCTTTGTGAAGACGGTCTATGATGAGGACTACACCATTCTTTACGGAGACCCGGCGGACATCATTGAAGCCGGCAAATAAGAACTATGACCAAACGACTTTACGATTTCGACAGTCATCAGCACACGTTCACCGCCCGGGTGCAGGAATGCATCCCGGACGGTGACTCCTATTGGGTGGTCCTGGACCAGACCGCCTTCTTCCCGGAGGGCGGCGGACAGTACGCGGACCGCGGGACGCTAAACGGCGTGGCCGTCACGGATGCACAGATCGATTCCGAAGGAATCATCCGGCACCGATGCACGGCGGCCCTGGAACCCGGCACGGAAGTGGCTGGGGAACTGGACTGGGCGCTGCGCTTTCGGCGTATGCAGGAGCACAGCGGCGAACACATCGTGTCCGGCCTGGTGTGCTCCACCTTCGGCTGCCGGAATATCGGCTTCCACCTGGGGGACGACGACGTCACCTGTGACTACAACGTCACCCTGACGGAGGAGAACATCCGGAACATCGAGCGCCGCGCCAACGCCGTCGTATTCCAGAACCTTCCGGTTCTGGCAGAGTACCCGGACCCGGCCGTCCTGGCCACCCTGGACTACCGCGCCAAGTTGGATCTGACGGAGGACGTCCGGATCGTCACGATCCCGGGCGTGGACGTCTGTGCCTGCTGCGCGCCGCACGTGTCTCAGACCGGGGAAATCGGCCTGATCAAAATCGTCCACTATGAAAAGAGCCACGGCGGCACGCGCCTGCACCTGCGCTGCGGCGCGGATGCCCTGGACGACTACCAGGAGAAGCAGGCCAACGTCCTGCGCATCATGGACCTCCTGTCCGCCCCGCAGGCCGAAACGGCCGACGCCACCGAGCAGCTGACCGCCGCCAACGGCACGCTGAAACACGCGCTGTCCCAGGCGCAGGTCCAGGTGGCCCGCGCCTACCTGGACGGCCTCCGCGCGTCGGGCGGCGCCCTTCCGCAGAACCGCGTACTCTTTTTGCCGAACGCGGAGACGGACACGCTCCGCGCGCTGGCCAACGAGGGCAAAGCCCTCTGCACCGGCGTCTGCGTAGCGTTGACCAATTCGGCTCCGCTGCCGGAGGGCAGCTCTTCGCCGGACCCTGACTCGCCCCAGTCCTACCGCTACATGATCACCGCGGCGGACGGTCGGCCCCTGAGCCGGCTGATCCGGGACTGGAATGCCGCTTTAAACGGCCGCGGCGGCGGCAAGGACGACATGATCCAGGGCGCCTTTACCACTTCTTTACAGGAGATTCGCCGGTTCTTTGCAAACTTGCAGTAACTGTCGGAGAATGATACCATAGGAACATATACTCCACCCCTCGGAAGGGAGGATTCCAATGGAAGAGAAGAAGAATTACAACGAAGAAGAATTCAACTTTGACGAATACGTGGAAGACGACGATGACTACTTTGACAACGTCGACACCGCGGAAATGGGCCACGGCCTGAAGATCAACGACGAGGACTACATCGAAGAGAAGCCGTCCCGCCGCGAACGCCGCAAGGCCCGCCGCGCACAGAAAGAGAAGAAAACCAAGGGGAAGATCATCCGCCGCGTCATTGCGTGGATCCTTCTAATCGTCCTGGCCCTGGCGCTGGGCGGGTTCATCTACCTGTGCATCCACGAATACAAGCCTTCTCAGAATGAGAAGCTGAACATCGTGGGCACGTCCTCCGACACTCTGTCGCGGGACGAAAAGTTCTCCATCATGACCTGGAACATTGGCTACTGCGGTCTGGGGGACGAAGCCGACTTCTTTATGGAAGGCGGAGATGACGTCACCACCTATGACAAGGCCGGCGTCTCGGCCAACCTGAAGGCCATCACCCAGGAGATCATCGACCTGGATCCGGACATTGCCCTGCTGCAGGAAGTGGACCAGGACTCCACGCGGAGTTACCACATCAACGAACTCCAGTATCTGGGAAAGAACCTCTCGGATTACCAGTACGCGTTCGCCAACAACTTCAAGTGTGAATTCGTGCCGTATCCCATCCCGCCCATTGGCAAAGTGGACTCCGGCATCAGCACCTTCAGCAAGTATGAGATCACGTCCGCCAAGCGGACGCAGCTGCCCATTCCGTTCAGCTGGCCCGTCAGCGTGTTCAACCTGAAGCGCTGTCTCCTGATCACGCGCATTCCGCTGGACGACACCGACCGCGAACTCGTCGTGGTCAACCTGCACCTTGAGGCGTACGACGACGGCGAAGGCAAAAAAGAACAGACCCAGCGTCTGAAGCGCATCCTGGAGGACGAGGTCACCAGCGGCAACTACGTCATTGCCGCCGGAGACTTCAACCAGGTCTTCTCCAACGTCGACAACTCCATGTACATGGACCTTCCGGACACCTGGAAGCCCGGCACGCTGGAGGTCGACGAATTCGGCTATGGCCTCACCGCGGTCATGGACAACTCCGTGCCCACCTGCCGCGGCATCAACCAGCCGTACAAGGGCAACGAGGACGGCGACTTCCAGTTCTACATGGTCGACGGCTACATCCTCTCCAGCAACATCAAAGTCGTCTCCCTCGAAACGGTCGACACCCAGTTCCAGTGGTCCGACCACAACCCCGTCCTCCTCACCTGCAAACTCGAATCCTGACGACCTAAACTCTAACACTCAAATCCTGACGTGTCTGGCACACCAAGGACTCTTACGTACAACCCACCCACAAAAAGGACCAGCACTGCTGGTCCTTTTTTCTGCCCAAATTTGATTTTGCTTTGTGATTCCTTCTTTGTTTTGAATACGTTATCTCCCAACCTTTTTCCTTTGTTGGAGCTGCCTTATTGTAGCAGGCGCCTCCAGGCCCTCAAGGGCTCGTGCCAGGTTCTTCAACTCCTAGTTTTCTCCGTCTGTCCCCCGCACACCACTCCTGCACGGCCGCTCCGCGGGACGTTCCGTCCCCTTGACCGCCTGTCACCCCCTGCCCTTGGGCTGACAAGCCCAACAAAGGACACCCCTGCTCCGCAGGGAGCTCTATTCTGGCATGGAGAATCACTTTTGTTTTTGGGGCCATCGAAATCCCATATTTGGAACAACTTGTAGGCATAAAGGTTGATTCTGACCCAAAATCAGCATAGTTTGGAACAAAGTCCCATAAATTCCATATATTTGTTCCAGAAAAAGGTCGATTTTGGAACAAGTAATCCCGGATTTCCGTTGTTTTGTGCCAATTTCTGGGTCAAAAATTGGCTTTCTGAGAAAGAGTTGTTCCAAATGGGGCTATTATTGGGCCAAAACAGGGTTTTTCGGGAACAAGTTGTTCCAAAGATTTTTGTTTTTGGGTCATCTCAATGCTTTTAGGAGAGGAGTTGGTCCAAAGGAATTCGTTTGGGAGAAAAAACAATTCTTCTGGGAAGAATCTGCTTCAAAGCAGCCTCCCTTGGAAATCAAAAACATCTTATTGGGCTAACATCTATTTTCCATTCTCTATTATGTCCAGGGTTCAATGTCTTCTTCTGTCAAGAAAGTATTTCATCCAAAAAACACCGACGCCTGGGAAGGGTGTCGGTGTTTTGGGTGTTGGTGATTTATTTGTTGGTGGGTTTATTGGTTGGGGGAATCAGTCGAGGACGGATTCGATGGCGGCGAGGAGGTCGTCGAATTCTTCGAAGGCCGGGATATCGGGGTTGTCGGCGATGATCTGCTCGGTGGACTTGAAGAGGAAGCCGGCTTTGGAGGCTTTGATCATGCCGAGGTCGTTGTAGCTGTCGCCGCTGGCGATGGTGTTGAAGCCGATGGACTGCAGAGCTTTGACGGTCTGCAGCTTGGCGCCTTCGCAGCGCATCTTGAAGTCGACGATCGTGCCGTCCGGGTCGACGACCAGGGAGTTGCAGAAGAGCGTCGGCCAGCCGAGTTTTTCCATGAGCGGCTTGGCGAATTCCGTGAAGGTGTCACTCAGGATGATGACCTGAGTCTCCTTGCGGAGAGCGTCCAGGAATTCGCGGGCGCCGGGCATCGGGTCGATCGTGGCAATGACGTCCTGGACCTCTTTGAGACCGAGGCCATGCTCTTTCAGGATGCCGAGACGCCAGTACATGAGTTTTTCATAATCCGGTTCGTCCCGGGTGGTGCGTTTCAGTTCCGGGATCCCGCTGGCTTTGGAAAATGCGATCCAGATTTCGGGGACGAGAACGCCTTCCATGTCGAGGCAAACAATATCCATAAGTACTCTCCTTTACTGATCGGCCCGTCCGGGGCGCTTGTTCTTTTCGGCAATTTCCTTGATCTCCGCCAGGTCATACGGCGTGGTCTGATACACGAAGTAGTTCAGCCAGTTCGAATACAGAAGGTTCGCGCTGGAGCGCCAGGTGTTCGGCGGGTTTTTGACGACTTTGTCGCCCGGGAAATAGTTGAGGGGTTTGTGGATGGGAAGGCCGGCGTCCAGGTCCCGCTTGTACTCGGTGTACAGGGTGTTGGCGTCGTACTCCGTGTGGCCGGTGATGAAAATCTGCCGGCCGTGTTTGGTGGAGATGGCGAAGAGTTCGCCGTCCAGACCGGACGCCAGGATCTTCAGTTCCGGCACCTTTTCCACGTCGGCGCGGGCCAGCGTGGTGTGGCGGGACTGGGGAACCATGAAGACGTCGTCAAACCCGCGGAACAGCATGGAGTTCTTGCGCTCCGCGCGCGTGGGATACACGCCGAAGAGTTTCTCCGGCAGGTCGATCTTCGGGACGCCATAATGGTAGTACAGTCCTGCCTGCGCGCCCCAGCAGATGTGGAAGGTGGAGTACACGTGCGTGGTACTCCACTCCATGATTTCACAGAGCTCGTCCCAGTAGTCGACCTCTTCGAACGGCATCTGCTCCACCGGCGCGCCGGTGATGATGAGACCGTCGAAGTTGCGGTCCTTGACGTCGTCGAAGGTCTTGTAGAACGAGAGCATGTGTTCTTCCGGGGTATGCTTCGCGTGGTGCGACTTCGTCATGATGAGTTCGAGTTCAACCTGCAGCGGCGTGTTGCCGAGCAGCCGGCAGAGCTGGGTCTCCGTTTCGATCTTCTTCGGCATCAGGTTGAGAAGTAGGATCTGAAGCGGCCGGATATCCTGCGTGGTGGCACGGGTATCCGTCATGACAAAGATATTCTCACTGTTGAGGACTTTTTTCGCCGGGAGATCCGACGGAATTTTAATGGGCATTTCCGGTCAACTTTCTTTCTTTGATGGTTTGTGTCAGATGACGTTCGGGTCATCCACCGTGCCGTCCACGATGGACTGCAGGACCTCATCCGAGAGCGTTTCCAGTTCCGGGAACTCACTCTTCTCCGACACCGTTTCGACGACCGTGGCGGCCGCTTTTTCCGGTGCGGCGGAGGCGTCAGCGACTGCGGCGGAAGCCGAGGCGGCAACGGGTTTGCCGTTGGCTTCGGCGGCGCGGCGGGCGCGGATCTCCGCGGCCAGCTCTTCGATCTTTTCATCCGTGAGGATGTACTTTTTGCCGAAGACGATGATGGCCACTACGAGGAGGACGATGGGGATGATGGTCATGGCGACCCGCAGGCCTACGCGGGAGGACTGAGCAATCTGCATAACCTGGCCCGTGGTGTCTCCGCTGTCCTTCTGAATGTGGTTGATGGACAGCGTGATAGACGCGGCCAGAGCGGCCACGCCGCTGGCCAGTTTGACCACGAAGGTCTGCATCGAGAAGATGACGGACTCTTCGCGGGAGTTGGTCTTGATTTCACCGTAGTCGACCGTGTTCGCCAGGAAGACCGTGGTCAGGACGTTCAGGACGCCGACGGCGGACATGATGAAGAATCCCGGGATGAACAGGATGACGACGTTGTTGAGGTTGGTGGCAAATGCCATGATGATCAGGGTGGCGTAGCCGAGGATGGCCGAACCAACCGCCACGTAGAACACCTGGATGGTGGTCAGGAACTTCCGCAGCAGCGGGAAGAACAGCATCATGGAGAGAATCTGCATGGCGCCGCCGAAGGTGTTGAACAGCGTGTAGGCGTTGTACCAGGTCGAGCCGCCGAAGTCATACTTAAAGAAGTAGATCAGCAGGTTCGAGGTGATGTAGATGGCCGTGTTGACCAGAACGATGGTCAGAACAACGGTCATGGCCTGATCGTTGCGGACCAGGGACTGGAACATCTGCTTGACGGAGACGGTCTCCATGTCCACCGTGGATTTCTCCTTGATGGCCAGGCAGCAGAGCGTCTCGAACAGAATGAAGATAATGGCGATGATCAGGGCGAAGCGTTTGAAGCCCAGGAGCTCGTTGTTCTGGCCCAGGATGTAGACGACCTTCATCGTGATGATGGTGACGATGGCGGAGCCGACACCGGCGCAGGAACGCGCCAGGGTGGTCAGGTTTTCCCGCTCCTTGCCGCCTTCCGTGAAGGCCGGGATCATGGACCAGTACGGGATGTCCATCATCGTATAGGTAACGCCCCAGAGGATGTAGAAGACGGCGGCGTAGGCCACCAGTCCGCCACCGCTCAGGGTGGGCGGCGCCGCGAACATCACGTAAAGGATGACGGCGTTCAGCACGGTGCCGACGAACAGCCAGGGGCGGAATTTGCCCCAGCGGGTTTTGGTTTTCGCCGTGATGACGCCCATGATCGGGTCGTTGAACGCGTCGAAGATCCGGGCTGCCATCAGGATGACGCCCATGGCCACGGCGCTGACTCCCAGTACGTCCTGGAAGTAGTAGAGAACGTAACTGGCCGAGAGCATGTAGACCATGTCTTTGCCGACTGCGCCGAGTCCGTACGCCGCCTTTTCCAGGCCGCTTAAGGACTTTTTGGTGGCTTCTGCCATTGAAAATCACCGATTCCTTTCAAAATCTCGGGTTCTATTCCTACGGGCGAGTCATGTTTCGCCTTATTTCCAGGAGGAGTTGAGGTCGACTGTGCGGTTGAAGACCGGACGGTCCGGTGTGCTGTACTTGCTGTCCACCGTGTAGTAGCCCTTCCGCATGAACTGGAAGGTGTCTCCCGGCACGGCGCTCTGCAGGCTGCCCTCCACGCGGCAGTTCTCCAGAACTTCCAGGGAGGTCGGATTGAGGTAATCCTCCAGCGGGTGGCTGTCATCCGACGGGTTCTCCACGTTGAAGAGGCGGTCGTAAAGACGGATCTCCGTTTCGAAGCTGTCCTCTTCCGAGACCCAGTGGATGGTGCCGCGGACCTTGCGGCCGTCGGGGGCTTCGCCGCCCTTGCTCTCCGGGTCGTACTCGACGTGGATGCAGGTGACGTTGCCGTCCTCATCCGTTTCGTAGCTGGTGCAGGTGGCAAAGTAGGCGCCCTTCAGGCGGACTTCGTTGCCCGGATAGAAGCGCTTGTACTTCTTGACGGGCTCCACCATGAAGTCGTCCTGCTCAATATACAGGTTGCGGCTGAAGGTGACCGTGTGCGTGCCGAGTTCCGGCCGCTTCGGGTGGTTCTCCACCGTGATCTCTTCGGTCTGGCCCTCCGGGTAGTTGTCCACGACCACTTTCAGCGGCCGCAGGACGGCCATGGCACGCGGGGCGTTTTCGTTCAGGTTGTCCCGGACGCAGGCCTCCAGGAGGCCGAAGTCCACGACGCTGTACGCCTTGGAGATGCCAATGCGGGCACAGAAGTCCCGGATGGCGGCCGCCGGGAATCCACGGCGGCGCATGCCGCCGATGGTGACCATGCGCGGGTCATCCCAGCCGTCCACATAGCCGTTCTTGACCATGTAGAGGCAGCGGCGTTTGCTGGTGACGCAGTAGTTCAGGTTGAGGCGTGCGAATTCGATCTGCCGCGGCGCCGGGCTGGGAACCTCACATTCGCGGAGGACCCAGTCGTAAATGGGCCGGTGGTTTTCGAATTCCAGGGAGCACAGGGAATGCGTGACCCCCTCTTTGGCATCCTCCAGCGGATGGGCAAAGTCGTACATGGGGTAGACACACCACTTGTCCCCGGCGCGGTAGTGCGCCATGTGGACAATCCGGTAGATGACCGGGTCCCGCAGGTTCATGTTCGGGGAGGCCATGTCGATCTTCGCACGGAGGACCTTTTCGCCGTCGGCGAATTCGCCCTTGGTCATGCGGTCGAAGAGGTCCAGGTTTTCCTCAATACTGCGGTCCCGCCACGGACTGTTCTTGCCCGGTTCGGTCAGGGTGCCGCGGGTGGCTTTGATTTCCTCCGCGGACTGGTCGTCCACGAACGCCAGGCCTTTTTTGATAAGCTTGATGGCGCATTCGTACATGTAGTCGAAGTAGTCCGAGGCGTAGTAGACGTTGGCGTAGTCATAGCCCAGCCAGGTGATGTCCCGCTTGATGGCCTCGGCGTATTCCACGTCTTCCTTGCCGGGGTTCGTGTCGTCGAACCGCAGGTTGCAGATGCCGTGGTACTTCTCCGACGTGAAGAAGTTGATGTAGATGGCCTTCGCGTGGCCAATGTGCAGGTAGCCGTTCGGCTCCGGCGGGAACCGGGTCTGGACGTGGTCGTACGCCCCGGTCTCCAGGTCTTCGTCAATGAAGTCGTGGATAAAGTTGGACGGTCCGGTGGTCTCCGGCGTCGGGGTCAATTTTTCATCCATAGGGCAGTCCTCCTTATCCTTCCAGATGAGCGATGCAGTCGTCAAGGCGATTCATGACGGTCTCTTTCCCCAAAATCTGCATGATCGTGCAGAGGTCCGGGGTGTTGGTACGGGACGTCATGGCGATCCGGATGACCGTGGAGACGTCTCCCACGTGGCCCTTGAAGGCGTCCGGATCCTGCTTGTATTCCTTCACGTTCGGCGTGTAGCCGAACGGCTCACAGAGCGATTTTACTTTTTCGAACCAGGCCGAGTTGTCGTCGGCTTCGTCGTACAGATCCTTGTACATCTTCAGGATGCCGACGGCATCCTCTTTGCTGACGTTCTCCGGCAGCGTGTAGTCCGGTTGATAGAGGTCTTCGTAGAAGTAGGCCACGTAGTCCGGGATGTCCGCCCATTTGGCCAGGTCCTTCCGTGGCTTTTTGCCGCCGCGGCCGATGGCCAGGATGGCGCGGGCCTTGTCCTGGTCCGCGTTCAGCAGTTCGTAAAACGAGGGATCGTACTCCTTCGCCCACTGCAGCGTGTAGTTCAGGACCGTGTCCGCGTCCATGACGGAGATGACGTTTTTGGAGACGTCGTTCAGCTTCGCCAGGTCAAAGAGCGCGCCGGACACGCTCATCTTCTTCAGATTGAAGGGGAACTTGTCGAGCGGTTCGTTCTTGTTGGCGCGGCGCCAGTCCTCGAAGTTCGAGTTGGCCAGCGTCAGGAGGTACTCCAGGACGCTCTCCTTCGGATAGCCCTCTTCCACGTAGTAACTGACTGCGGCTTCGGGGTCCTTGCGTTTGGACAGTTTGCGCTTATTGCCGTCGTCCAGCTTCATGATGGGCGCAATGTGCGCGTACTTCGGCGGCTTGAAGCCGCAGACCTGGAAGAGCTGGATGTGCGTGGGGACGGAGGAGATCCATTCGTCTCCGCGGACGATATGCGTGGAACGCATGAGGTGGTCGTCAATACAGTGCGCGAAGTGGTAGGTCGGAATGCCGTCCGTCTTGAGGAGGACAATGTCCGTGATATTCTCCGGCAGTTCCATTTTGCCTTTGATGACGTCCTCCACGCGGATCTTGCGCTCCGGGTCCCCCGGAGACTTCAGGCGAAGGACGTAGGGAACGCCTTCGTCCAGCTTGGCTTCCACTTCGTCCAGCGGGCGGTCCCGCCAGACGGCGTATTCGCCGTAGTAGCCGGGGTTCACGCCGGCCGCTTCCTGCTTTTTGCGGAGCTCATCGAGCTCTTCCGCGGTACAGAAGCACGGGTAGGCCAGGCCCTGTTCGACCAGGGATTTGGCGTAGCACTGGTAGATGTCCTTCCGCTTGCTCTGCAGGTACGGGCCGTAGGCGCCGACTTCGGTGTCCGGGCCAGTCATGCCCTCCGTGACGTCCACGCCGAAGTCCCGCAGACCCTTCACAATGCCGGTGACGCCGTCCTCGATTTCGCGTTTTTTATCCGTATCCTCGATCCGGAGGTAAAACGCGCCGTTCGTGACGTCCGCGGTCAGTTTGGCCGCCAGGGCTGCAAACAGTCCGCCAATGTGCAGAAAGCCGGTCGGGCTGGGCGCAAACCGGGTGACGCGCGCGCCTTCCGGAAGGTCCCGGGGCGGGTACTTCGCCTCATACTCTTCCGGTGTTGCCGTAATATCCGGGAACAGCCGTTCCGCCAATTGCTTCTGATCCATGCGCTCTTCGCTCCTATAAAATAATAATTAAAATTATAAACCAGTTAATACTTAATTTTACTGTACACAAGTCTGTTTGTAAAGAAGGGGCGCCCCGGGCCGGGGCCCCCCTTTTTTGGTTTCCCATTTTTTTTTTTCCCTCCCCTCACCTTCTCCTCCGCCC